>PVMK01189450.1_pt2 | contig 20723 bp, 23 predicted proteins | sample 1853481 | NCBI WGS metagenome assembly PVMK01 (sample SAMN08533507, study PRJNA380276) | Marine sediment metagenome, whole genome shotgun sequencing project.
GGGAACAGTCGACACATTGCGGATCAATGGCAAGGAGTACGGGTTCGACGTTGTCATAACGCCGATTGTCGATATCCATGGGACAGAGGTCCGGTCGAGTGCTATTCGGGCTGCCGTTGCATCGGGTGGTGTGGCTCTTGCGTCGAGCATGCTCGGACGGCCATTCGAAATCGAAGGTACCGTTGTGCCGGGAGACCTGCGCGGGAAATCGATCGGGTTTCCCACAGCGAACATCACCATGCCCGAATGCCTGGTTCGGCCAGCAACCGGTGTCTACGCGGTGCGGTGCGAGATCGAAGGCAGACAGTATCTGGGCGTGAGCAATGTTGGTACGCGGCCAACCTTTGGCGGAGGCGACGAGACGATCGAGGTCCATCTGCTCGATATCGACGAGGACCTTTACGGCGAGACGATGCGTGTCCAGTTCATCAACCGGCTGCGCTCGGAGCAGCACTTCGAATCTGTTGTTGCCCTCGTTGCACAGATCGAGAAGGACGTGGAGGATGCTCGTTCGTTACTTGCCGATTGAGTAAAGCGTGAAGGGAGCGCTCGCCGAGCAACCACCTGCTCTGTCGATTGTCGAGCCTCTTGTAATCGGTGCATGAGACGGGCATGCTGGCGTAGTCCGCACTGCCTGAGAAGGAACCGCGATGCTGTCTCTGCTGCTCGCCGGAATTCTGTTTGGAGTTCCCCTCGGTGTACCAACTGAGCCTCTTGCTCCTGGGGACGGCCTTGTCCTGTCTCCAACGCCAATCGTTCGCTCGCCGATCCGGCTACCCGAGTCCCGGACCGCCAGTGCGAGAGCGCGGTATCGGTGCAGCACTCGGAGTTGGCGCGATCGCCGGTGGCGCGGTGCTCATGCAGGTGCGCCGGAGGAAGGACGATGAACCGTATTACGTGGTGGTGCACGGCAACGGTGGGTCGGCGGAGGACTTTGGGCTGCTCCTGGATCGACTCGGTGTCGGGAGCGATCGGGTGGCATCGTTCGACTATCGAGACGTAGGTGGCGGTGCAACCTCGCGTGAGGCGAGTCGTACAGCATCCACGGAAAGGGCGGCTGAGGCGCTGGATCGGCTGATCCGTGATCTCTCTGTCGAGCACGGGAACATCTACTCGATTCACCACTCGAAGGGTGGCGCTGTGGGTGTTTCGATGATCGGAGCGCTTGATGATGGTTCGCGCCCTCCAATCGATGGCTACGTCGGAGCAGCGCTGCTCGACCCGGCCATCGGAAACGGGTGGCTGGGTTATCTGCAACGCCTTGGCGGCTTGAGCACACTGCTGCCGGACAACGGAGGCTTCGATGTGCAACGGTGCACCGATGGCGAGTGTAGGGATGTGAGAGAGAACCTGGGAGAGGCCTCAGGAGTCGAGGTGATAGCGATCAGGAATCTTGACGCGGAAGTGACAAACTTCAGGGATCGGCCCGAAGGTCTCAGGGTGTACGACCTGGTTCACGACGGTGGCGTGCCTGCAAGGTATCTGTTCCCGGTCAGCCCTCTCCTTGGGTTCAACCGTGTCTGGAGCGCGCATGGTTCCGTTCTGGAGCATGACGCAGTTGCCGACTGCATCAGAGCGGAGGTAGCAGAGCAGGGGAGTTGCGTGTGGAACGATGGCAAGCGGATAGCAACGCGACGCTCCGGTGGGGGTGGAAGCCGCGTGACGTTCAAGTGAGGTCTCCTGGTCTTGACGATTGCGGCGGTTCGAGAGATGATGGAATGGAGGTGCGCTATGCATGTTCAGAGCGACCACGATGCAACAGTTGGTCGTGCGCCGCCTGATGAGATATTTCGTCGGCTCCGTGAGAGGATCGCAGACTTCCTGAGTCCTACACTGGTTTGCGCCGCGTGCGGCGGTGATTCAAAGCAGCGTCACTGCGACAAGACTGGAGAGGTGCGCCCGGTTGACGATGGAAGGGCGTGGGTTAGGTCAGCCGCCTACGAGATCGAACATATCTGCCCAACGTGCGACGAATCCATCTGGGTACTTCAGGCCACGACATACCTATACCCGGCCGGCTGATCACGCTAGAAACAGCTGCCAATTGAAAGCACCGATAGTGCGCGACCTTGTTATCATGCTCGTGGGCATTCGCCCGCCGCACTTACTCGCGTAAGAAAGTACCTCGTGAACGACACGCAGACTGTTGTAGATGAATATGGCACGCACCCGAACGACACCGGTTCTCCGGAGGTCCAGGTTGCGTTGCTGACAGGGCGTATCAACCACCTCACCGAGCACCTGAAGGTCAACAAGAAGGACCATCACAGCCGGAGAGGCCTACTCATGATGGTAGGAAAGCGTCGGCGACTGCTCCGGTACCTCCAGGAACAAGATGTGGAGCGTTACCGGTCCCTTATTGCAAAATTGGGACTTCGTCGCTAGTTCTGACGGGAAGGTGGCTTCGGCCACCTTCAGTCACATCTGGATCGACCAACCGACGGAGGATGATATCCAGTTGTCAGTGGTCGCTATTCGATCGAACCCCTCGAATACCGACCACTGCCAATTGGGCCTCCTCCCATACAGAAGGAGAAACGAGTGGCAGAGACCACCGTCCGCGGGCGTGTAGGCGATGTAGAAATATCGTTCAGCACAGGAAAGCTCGCACAACTCTCAGATGGAGCAGTACTTGCTCGCATCGGAGACACATCGGTCCTTGTGACCGCAACCGCAAAGCGCACCATCAGAGAGGACGTGGATTTCTTCCCGCTCACAGTTGATGTTGAGGAGCGCACATACGCAGTCGGCCGTATCCCAGGGTCGTTCTTCCGTCGTGAGGGACGCGCATCTGAGAAGGCAATTCTTGCTGACCGTCTTATCGACCGTCCGCTACGTCCGAACTTCGCAGAGGGATATCGCCACGACACACATGTCGTTGGAACAGTCCTCTCCGCAGACCTGGAGAACCCACACGACATCATCACGCTCAACGGTGCATCGGCAGCGTTGACGATGAGTCCGATCCCGTTCGAGGGTCCCGTTGGAGCGATCAGGCTCGCGCTCGCCGACGGTGAGTGGATTCCTTTCCCAACCTACGAGCAGGGCGAAGACGCTGTATTCGAGATCGTTGTTGCAGGAAAGCGCAACGCTGAAGGCAACATCGACATCTCGATGGTCGAAGCCGGTGCTTCCGAGAACGGTTACCGCATGGTTCAGGACGGCCAGCAGGCCCCTGACGAAGCAACCGTTGCTGCTGGTCTCGAACTTGCAAAGGACTACATTGCAATCCTCGTCGACCTTCAGCTCGAGCTTCTCGAGAAGCATGGTGAGCCGGATCCTGTCGAGTGGATCCTCATTACGGACTACTCAGATGAGATCTACGAGCAGGTCGAGGCATTCGCAAAACCGAAGCTTGAAGCACTTGGCACGATCGTCAAGAAGCATGAGCGCCAGAATGCTGAGTCAGAGATCAAGGTGGAGACGATCGAATCTCTCGATCTTGACGATGACGACACTGACAGCCTCAAGCAGGCAAAGGCGGCCTTCTCCAAGGTGCAGAAGAACGTCATGCGTTCACGGGTCGTGGCAGAGGGTGTCCGTATCGACGGACGCGGTCTCACCGAGATCCGTCCGCTGACCATTGAGGTTGGATTGGTACCGGGAGTCCACGGCTCTGGCATGTTCCAGCGTGGCGAGACCCAGGTGCTCAACATCACAACCCTTGGAATGCTGAAGATGGAGCAGATGCTTGACACGATCTCCCCTGAGGATTCGAAGCGCTTCATGCATCACTACAACATGCCACCCTACGCCACGGGCGAAGCTGGCTTCATGCGTGGTCCGAAGCGTCGAGAGATCGGGCACGGTGCTCTCGCAGAGAAGGCAATACACCCTGTGATCCCTCCTGCAGAGGACTTCCCGTACGCATATCGCCTCGTATCTGAGGTGCTCATGTCAAACGGATCCTCATCGATGGCTTCGGTCTGTGGATCTTCGCTGTCCCTCATGGATGCAGGTGTACCTATTGCTGCGCCTGTTGCAGGCATTGCAATGGGTCTCATCTATCAGGATGGGGAGTTCGTGACTCTCACCGACATTCTCGGTGTTGAGGATCACCTCGGTGACATGGACTTCAAGGTGGCAGGAACTGCCGACATGATTACGGCTATGCAGCTTGACACCAAGATTGAGGGTCTGCCAGCAGATGTTCTCATCGGTGCGATGAACCAGGCATTCGATGCCAGACAGTTCATTCTCAACGCAATGGCAGAGACGATCGCTGAGCCACGTAGCGAGCTTGCTGAGAAGGCTCCGAAGATCGAAGCGGTCATGGTCCCGAAGGACAAGATCGGTGAGGTCATCGGCCCGAAGGGCAAGACCATTCGTGAGCTTGAGGAGGAGACCGGTGCGGTTATCGAGATTGACGACGACGGAACGGTGCGCGTTGGCGCTCCCGATACGGCGTCGATGAATCTCGCCAAGGACCGGATACTCGCGATCGGCTTCCCGCCAGAGGCGAAAATCGGTGAGGTGTACGACGGTGAGGTCGTGAACATCACCAAGTTCGGTGCCTTTGTCAACATCCTCCCCGGACGTGACGGTCTGTTGCACATCTCCAAGATCGGTGGCAACAGGCGCATCGATCGCGTCGAAGATGTCCTCAACCTCGGCGATGGCGTCAAGGTTGTGGTCCGTGAGATCGACGATCGTGGAAAGGTCAGTCTCGACATGGCTGATGCACCGTCTGGCGACGGCGACGGTGGCTCCGATGCTCCCCAGGAGAAGAGGAGCGAGGATCGTGGCGAGAGCCGTGACTCTCGCGGAGGCGGTTCTGATCGTGGGAACGGCGGTCGCAGCCGTAACCGTGACAACCGGGACCGGAACCGCGACGACAAGCCAGCCGACAAGCCCGGCCGCAAGGTTGTGAGCTTCGAGGATGAGTTCGAGTCGAGCGTCTGACGTCCGAGGCACTGATGATCAGTGCCACAAGTTGAAGAGGGACCCGGGAGCGATTCCGGGTCCCTCTTGTCATACCGATCAAACGACTGCGAAACATCCGGGATGCCATACAGTTCTGATCCATGACAGCTTCGTTACCAAGCACCGAGATGTTCAGAGAGCTCGAAGAGGGACTCTGGCGGCAGGAGACGCGTTCCAACCGTGGATGGCTCGATGGAGTGCTCGCACCAGACTTCACAGAGTTCTGTCGATTCGGGCACGAGTACGACAGGGACCACATCATCAACGCTCCGACGGCGGACATCGAGGTGGAATTCCCCTTCGAGGAGTTCAACGTCGAGGTGCTTGCGCCAGGAGTCGTGATGGTCACCTATATGAACACGGTGACGTATCAGGGGAGTACACAGAGTGCGCGTCGGTCGTCGATCTGGGTGGAGACGTCAGACGGATGGAAACTGAAGTTCCAACAGGCCACCACAGCTGCGGAGTGACCGCTCCTCCTGATCCATCCGATTGAACCGTTGAATATTGAACTTGGAAATGAGGAGAGGCCTGGGAACGATCCAAGGCCTCTCCTTTCGCAATTGTTCTGAAGACCGTTACTCGAGTACGAACGTCAATTTCATGTCGACGCGGAAATGCTTGATAGTTCCGTTTTCGTCCATCTCGACCTTGTGTTCCGAGATCCAGGCTCCCCGAATTCCGTCAACGCTCTGCTGGGCTTTTGCGATGCCCTTGCGGATGGCGTCCTCGAAGGACCCGGGGGAAGTAGACGTGATCTCGATCACCTTCGCTACTGACACGTTTGGTGCTCCTTTGCTAGCGGCGAGCTCTGATGTTGAGAATACACGACAGGTATTGGGTAGCGGGAGTGCACGAACTTTGTGGGGAGGGATCGCCCTTGCAAGCGAACATACGTTCGACTATAGTGACCTCCCAGCGGAGACGCACGCTGGTGTGAGGAAACGAGAGGACACCAGCGGTGATCGCCACCATTCAGCACTCTGTCGATACATCGACTTCTGAGCACCGTCATCTGGAAAGGGTCCGCGATGTGCTCTCGCTTGCCCCAGGCCAGATCGCAGGGCTGACCGGTATCCCCGGATCAGGGCTCACCCGCATCGGTATGTCGCTGCTTGCTCCTCATGCCGTTCATGGCCCCTTGGTATATCTTGATGTGCGTGGGTGGGCGAGTCCCATGGCTGCCTGGGAGATGGGGATTGAACCCGAACGGCTCGTGGTGGTACGCAGCAGTGACATCGTGTCGTGGAGCCGCATCGTCGCGACTCTGCTTGACGGTGTGTGCGGCGTGTATGCCGAGGTGCCTACGGGTCTGAGAGACCAGTCGTTGTACAAGCTTGCGGCAAAGGCGCGGGCCAAGCGGACTCCACTGGTGCTCCGCCCTGTCTCGGGAAGTCTTCCCAGTGGGATAGCACACCTCAATCTTGAGGCCAGTGAGGTGTTCTGGGAGGGCACTGAGGATGGTCACGGCAATTTGACGAACCGCCGTACCCGTCTCGTTGCATCGGGGAAAGCAACCAGAGGCATGGCGCGAACAATCGAAGTAGAGGATGATGGAACGAACGATCTGCGTGTGGTACCCCACATGGGCACTCAGGAAACCAGGCCTGCCAAACGACGGAACCGAGCAAGCTGAGCCGGTCCAGGCAGTGGGACAGGATGGACGCATCGTTGCGTGCAACGAAGCAGCGGGAGCGTTTGGCGTGACCGTTGGCATGTTGCGTTCCTCAGCTGAGGCGATCTGCCCAAATGTGGTAACGATCGTTCAGGATCTGAGTGTTGAGATGGCGCGGTTCGAGCCCGTGGTACAGGCAATCGAGTCGATCGTTCCTCGTGTTGAAGTGGCTGAGCCGGGCACGATGTATCTCCCCATTGGTGGAGCCGTTGCCTACTACGGGGGAGAGGAGGCACTCTGTGATCGCATAGACAAGGAACTTGACGGCTTTGGGGGAGATCGTCGCATCGGTCTTGCTGAGGGTCCCTTCGCCTCCTATCAGGCGGTACGCCGGACAACTCGATCCCACCCGAGGTACGTCGTCGAGGATGATGAGAGATTTGTGGCGAACCTCGACGTGGCAAGCCTTGGTAGCGACGATCTTGCTGCAACTTTCCGCTGGCTGGGTATCACCACTCTTGGAGCTGTTGCAGAGCTGCCGCGCGATGCAATCATCTCCCGGTTCGGACGCGTGGGTCTCGAGGCGCATCGCAGAGCACAACGTCTTGACCGGAGCACACACCCGAGAGACATCCCGCAGGATCAGGTAGTGGTGTCACATTTCGATCCTCCCATCGAGGATTCTGAGCGGGCAGCCTTTGCAGCCCGAAACCTTGCTCAGCGCCTTGTGGGGAACCTTTCTCCGTACGGTGTTGCACCGCACCGTGTGATCGTGACCGCGATCGCAGCGGATGGAACCGAGCGAACACGGACCTGGCGAAGTGCAGATCCCTTCACCGAACGAAGTCTTGCCGAGAGGATTCGTTGGCAGCTCCGATCATGGATCGAAGGGGTATCTGCAGGGATTCGGGGTGGTCTCGCCACATTGCAGTTGGAACCCGCCGATCTATCTGGTTCTGGTCGCCAGATGGCACTCGCTGAGGACGCCAGGGCTTTTGAGGAGACCCAACGTGTATTCATGGAGGTGCAGGCCATTGCGGGTCGGGACAATCTGCTGGTGGGATCTCCTCAGGGCGGTCGCGATCCCGCTGAACAGATGCTGTGGACCAGATGGGGGGAGGAGGAGAGCGTTCCCCAACGTGACCCTGCGGCCCCTTGGCCCGGGCGTATCCCGAGTCCCGCTCCTGCGCTTGTGCCACCCGAACCCGTGCCGTTCGAAGTTACCTGGGTGGAAGGGATCCCAGAACAGGTGCGTCTCCGAAGTCGCTGGGTGCCCGTGCTGTCATGGGCTGGCCCGTGGCGGAGAGTTGGTCGTTGGTGGGACGGTGAAGACTCCTCAGACCGTTACCAGATCGTTACCTCGGCAGGAGCTTATCTCTGTGAGGTCAGAGAGGGGCGAACCTACCTGATGGGTGTGTATGACTGAAGAGTGGGTAGACCGTGGACAGTATGCTCGCTGGCGCTCGCTTACGGTACGTCGTAGAAGAACCCGTCTACCGTCTACCGTCTACCGTCAACTCTCCGTACACGCGGTTCATCTCGGATTCGACCTCTGCGGTCAGTCTCTTCAGGTCGTCCTTGTTCGTCAGGTCGGATGTGTCGATTGGGTCGAGGATGTGGAGGGTCGCGTTTCCTGGGAAGAAAATCGGCGAACCTGGTCTGGAGATGCGGTCGGTTCCCTCGATGATGACGGGGAGTATCGGCAGGCCAGTATCTATCGCGATACGGAAGGCGCCCTTGTGGAAAGGCAACAGCTCGGACTCGGTGCCGCGTGTTCCCTCGGGAAAGACGATCAATGAGTTCCCGCGTTCGCTGGCGAGTCGAACACCCTCATTGATGGCCTGCCTGGACGATCCACCCTTCGATCTGTTGATCTCGATGATTCCGACAGTGCGCATCCCCTGTCCGAACAACGGGATCCTGAAAAGTTCTTTCTTGGCGAGGAATCGACCGCGGACAGGAAGATACCGAATGAGTATCGGGATATCGAACATGGAGAGGTGGTTCGACACAATGACGTAACGCTGATCAGGATCGATGAGATCGATATCGAATACTTCGACGTGAACAGGAGGTATAAGCAGATACAGCCGAGACCAGCTTCGGAGGATTTTGTCATGGATCGGGGCTGCCGGACGGAACGCCCCAAAGATGATGATGACCGCGGCGAACAACATCGTAATCACGAAGAACAGAGGTACGAGTACGAATGTTCGAATTCCCGCAAACAGAGTGCGAACCATGCCCGGTAGCGTAGACGAACGAGCGAGGATGAGCGGATGAGGACGATTTCGATCGATGCTGCGAGACGGATTGCGCTCGGAGCGCAAGGATTCAACGGAGGACGACCTTCGGGGCGGATCGACGTGCGACATTTCCGGCGCGTGATGGACACGATCGGTCTTGTACAACTCGACTCGGTGAACGTATGCGTTCGCACCCACTACATGCCGTTCTATTCGCGTCTTGGACCCTATGACCAGGTGGCTCTTGACCGTTGGCTGAATGAGAGCGGCGAGAACTTCGAATACTGGGCACATGCTGCGGCAGTGCTTCCGGTCGACCGATACCCGCAGTGGCGGTGGAAGATGGGAGAGATGACGGTGTGGCGGAGGGCTGAGGCGCTGCTTGAAGCGCACCCCGAGCTGCTCGATGACGTGCGAGAGCAAGTATATGAGAATGGCCCGCTCACCGTTAGGGACCTCGATGCTCCGAATCGACGTAGTGAGCCGTGGTGGGGCTATGGACCGGGCAAGGTGGCTCTTGAAATGCTATTCGCCAATGGCGACATCGCCGCACTCCGCACAAAGAATTTCACCCGTCTGTATGACGCTCCGGCGAGAATGATCGACCCCGCAGCGTTCAACGCTCCCGAACTCACGAAAGAAGAGGCCTACCGCGTCCTGCTTCGTGACGCGGTACGACACCAGGGGATCGGAACGGTGCCCGACATCTCCGACTATTTCAGGCTGCATATGTCGAGATCGGCACCCATACTCGCCCGGTTGGCCGAGACGGGAGTTATCGAGGAAGTCGAGGTCAGGGGATGGACCGGGCCCGTGTATCTCGATCCTGAGGCTGTCAGACCGAGAAGGATCAACGGCGCCACGCTGTTGAGTCCATTCGATCCGATCACGTGGTATCGCGAGCGTGCTGAACGCCTCTTCGGATTCGAGTATCGCATTGAGATCTACGTCCCGGAACCTCAACGCGTATACGGCTACTACACGTTGCCCTTCATGCTCAATGGTGAGCTCGTCGGTCGCGTTGACCTCAAGGCGGACAGAAAGCAGAGAGTTCTTCTCGTTCGATCCGCATGGCGAGAGGAAGGGACAGTCCCGGAGCAGGTCGCGGGTGCGTTGATGACCGAACTCGAAACGTTTGCACGATGGCTCGACCTTGACGACATCGAGATCGGAACGAGAGGGAATCTTGCATCGGAACTGAGGGCGAGAGCGTGAGCGCCGTGAGTGGTGACAGATCCAAGGATGACTGGCGGACGTGGGCGAAGACCATCGATCGAGCCCAGGAATCGGCTGGCGTCGTCGCGTCGCTCGAGGGCTGGCCACCGCTGCATGGAACGGTGTTGTCATACCTCTCAATGGCCGATGAGGTCGATGTCGGGTTCATCCACTCGCTGGGTCGATGCCGGATCGCGATCACACGTACGCCAGCATGTGGTTCGCTTTCGGTACACGAGTATGAACCGGAGCGGCTTGAATCCCATCTGCTGGGCTTCGAACAACCCACCGACGATGCACCACGAATCGAGTTGGACGACATTGATGTGGTTCTTGTTCCGGGGCTTGCGTTCGACAGACGCGGCAATCGCCTGGGTTGGGGCAAGGGCTACTACGACGAACTCCTTGCGCGGCTGCCTGCAGGAGTCGTCCGCGTAGGAGTCACGATTGATGAACTCCTCGTGGATTCGCTACCGACTGAGGACCACGATCAGAGGGTTGCGTGGGTCGCGACCGAATCTGGCGTGCATCGGACAGGGGTGTCGGTGTCAGACGCAACGGAGCGATTCGTATCCGCGGCGATTCCATCGGGTGTTGCCCCCGATATTCACCGGTTTCGGACGGGCACGAGAACTTCGGCTGACGCCGCGGCAGCTGTGGGAGCCGAACTTGGCGAAATAGCGAAGAGTATTCTGTTCGATGTTGATGGCGAGTCTGTGCTTGTGATCGCGTCCGGGGACCGGCGAATCAGTGAACTCAAGCTGGTCGAATGGTTCGACGGCGACTCGGCGCAGATCGTAAACCGTGCCGAGGTTCATGACAGGACTGGATTCGTCGTAGGCGGCACACCGGCGGTCGGACTACCGAAATCTGTGCGAATACTCGCAGATTCTGGACTTGGTCGCTACCGTTGGGTGTGGTCAGCGGGAGGAACACCCGACACGGTGTATCCGGTCGCGCTCGACCGCTTGATTGCGGCGAGCGGGGCACGTTGGGCAGACGTAACGGATCGGGGATAGTAGTGGCCGATTGGACCGGTAGCACAGCGCTCATCGTTGTGGACATGCAGAAGGGTTTCGACGACTCATCGTATTGGGGACCTCGCAACAATCCTGACTGTGATTCGAATGTGAAACAGTTGATTACTGCGTGGCGTTCCCAGAATTGGCCGATCGTGTACGTGCGGCATGACTCAACCACGCCGTCGTCACCTCTGGCGCCGAGCAGTGAAGGGAACAAGTTCAAGGATGTGCTCAAGGGCGATCCTGATCTCCTTGTCGTCAAGGATGTGCACTCGGCTTTCTACGGGCGTCCTGATCTCGACGCTTGGCTCAAGGAGCATGGCATCACAGGTGTTGCCATCTGTGGAATCCAGACCAATATGTGCTGCGAGACAACTGCACGCATGGCATCTGACCTCGGTTACGAGGTGCTCTTCGTTTCCGACGCCACACACACCTTCGATATCGTCACGGAGACGAAGAAGGTCTACAGGGCACGAGAGGTCGCTCTCTACACGATGCTGACCTTCGAGGCCGACTTCGGCAAAGTGGTGCGGACGTCAGACCTCGTTGGTTGACACCACGATTATCTGGCTCTGGTCGACATCGAATGTGATCGTTGAGCCGATTACAGCTCCTTGCGGGACATGAAGATCGAGCTTTGACCTGCCATCTGGCATTGCGACCGTGGCAATGTGGGCACCATCTTCGAATCGCGTTTCGACGATAACACCCGACAGTTGACCGGCCGCGCGCACGGTAATCGTATCGAGAGGAACGAATGCCACGCCGCTGCGGTCGATTCCGATGGTGCTCATGGGCACGAGGTTGGATTGCCCGATCGCACTCGCCACGAACTCGGATCCTGGTTCAAACCAGATCTCATCGGGTGCTCCCATGCGCAGGATCTCACCTTTGCGCATGACCGCCATGCGGTCACCGAAGGCAAATGCCTCATTGCTGTCATGGGTCACGTAGATGCTCGTTGCGCCAACGGCATCGAGAATCGTTCTCGTCTCGGCGAGCAGCGATTGCCGCAGTGAGAAGTCAAGGGACGCAAGTGGCTCGTCAAGGAGGACGACCGACGGTTCAGGAGCAAGTGTCCTGGCAAGAGCAACTCGCTGTTGTTCGCCACCACTCAGGGTCGTTGGCATCCGGTTTTCGAATCCTGCGAGCCCCACGAGGTCGAGAAGATCCATGCTTTGCGCCATACGATCTGGCGCAGAAACACCTTCCATCCGCAGTCCATATCCGATGTTGTGCACGACATCCATGTGTGGGAAGAGGGCGTAGTCCTGAAACATCAGGCCGACTGGCCGCCTGTGTGCGGGTGTGTTGGTCATATCGATACCGTCGATCGCAATGGTGCCAGTGTCGGATGGGATCAGACCTGCTATTGCACGAAGCAGCGTGCTTTTCCCCGAGCCGGATGGACCCATGATCGCGAACCGTTCGCCATCCGAGACATCGAGTGTGACATCCGAGAGTGCTTCGGTGGAACCGTAGGACACTGAAAGCACATCGATGGCGATGTTCATAGGTCGCCAGCCTGAGGAGTACGAAAGGAGTCGATGAGCATCACCGCAGCGGCTGTGATGAACATCAGCAGCACACTCATCGCGACGGCAGCTCCGAATGGTACGCCTCCTGGCCTACCCAGGAGGCGGAAGATAGCGATCGGAATCGTCGGAGAATCTGGCCTCGTGATGAATGAGGTTGCGCCGAACTCTCCCATCGATATCGCGAAGGCAAAGGCGGCGCCAACCATGATGGAACGCCACACGAGTCTCAGGTCGATGGTCCACCAGGCCTTTGCAGGTGTTGCACCAAGAGTCGCAGCGGCTTCTCGGAGATGATGTTGCACGCTTCCCATCGAGGGGCTTGTGGTGCGTACGACGAAGGGGATCGCGACGAGTGCGTGAGCTATGGGGATGAGGATGAGCGAGGTCCGCAGATCGATCGGCCAGCCAAGGGCCACGAGAAACCCAAACCCGATGGTCACTGCTGAGGTCCCGAGGGGGAGCATTACGAACAGGTCGAACGTTCTTGCGGCACGTCGTCTGGAGTATGAGAGAGCCGCGCTGGCGAGGACGCCGATCACAAGAGCAATGGCGGTCGCGATCAGGGCGAATCTGAGCGAGTTGAGTATCGCCTCGGATGGATCGACGAACGCAGCGCTCCGGCCAGGGAGATCAAACAAGTTGGCATAGTTCGAAAGGCCGAATCCACCATCGGGATTGACGAACGAGCGTCCTATCAGAATCGCAAGCGGCAGGCCCAGGAGAAGGGCTGTCGTGGTGAGGACTGACGCGACCGCGATGCGATCTGTTCTGGAGCTTGGACGAGGCGCTTGAACGGCCCGATGCGCCAACTGGAGTGTGGTGCGTTGTTGGTAGCGGCCGTACAGCACCAATATGACCCCAACTCCGACGAGTTGGAGAACCGCGAGGCTCGATGCAACGTCCAGACGGAGGAATGCTGTCGTCTGACGCCAGATCTCGACCTCGATGGTTGAGTGCCTGATATCTCCCAGGAGGAGCACAACGCCAAATGATGTGAAGGAGAACAGGAACACGAGAGCGCTTGTTGAGGCGATCGCCGGACGGAGGAGGGGCAACGTCACGGTACGGAACGTCTGCAGTTTCGATGCACCGAGGCTTCTCGCTGCATCCTCGAGAGACGGGTCGATTCGCTCCCAATACGCGCCAACGCCGCGCACGACGATCGCGTAGTTGTAGAACACGTGGGCAATGAGGATGATCCACAGAGTGCCTGTGAGGTCGACGCCCATCGCCCCTCGTGGTCCCATGAGCGTAAGAAACGCGGTTCCGACAACGAGTGTCGGTAGAACGAATGGCACGAGCGTCGCGGCCCTCATGAACGACTTGCCTGGAAACGTAAACCTAGCGAATACCCAGGCCGCAGGAAGAGCGATGACCACTGTCAGGATCGTCGAAAGGATCGCTTGCCACAGTGTGAATGCTGCGACTCCTTGGAGGGTCGGATCGGTGAGTACTTCAGCGAAGATCCCTGGCTTGAATACACCGTCCGGTGTGAGTCCTCGAATCGTGATGAACACCACCGGGTAGAGGAAGAAGTACCCAAGAAACAGGGTCGGGATGGCGATCGCTGCCGCGGTACCAAAGCGCCCAAGTGGGTTACGGGCTACGAGCGAGCGATCTCGGTCCATTCCCTGATCCATCGTTCGCGGTTCTCCTCGATCGTTCCTGGCTCCATCACGACTGAATCATCCGGGAAGGTCGTGTGGTCAGCGAACACCTCCGGCAGTGTTGCTCGTTCGTTGACCGGATACACGAACATGTTCAAGGGAATGTCCTCCTGTACCGGTACCGAGAGAAGAAAATCGATCAGCTTTGCTGCAGCTGACTCATGCTCGGTACCAGCCAGGATGCCAGCGTATTCGATCTGCTTGAAGCATCCATTTGTCATTACGCCTGTCGGAGACTCGCTCAATTCACCGAAGAAGACCTCAGCGGGCGGAGATGACGCATACGAGACGACAAGTGGCTGGGCGCCACCTGAGCGGGTGAACCTCGTGTAGTACGCCTCTGACCAATCAGTGGCAACGACGACACCGTTGTCGAAGAGGTCCGTCCAGTACGACTTCCAGTCATACTCATCCCCATCCGGGTACGCCGCAATGGTTGCCATCAGGAAGGCGAGGCCGGGGGATGAAGTTGCCGGATCCTCGACGACGAGCAGTCCCTCGTATGCCGGTAACAGGAGAACATTGAGGGTCTCTGGCGGCGGCACATTGAGTGTCTCGAGGCCCTCAATGTCGTAGTTGATGCACACATCGCCGAAGTCGATCGGCGTAACCGCGTCGCCTTCAACACGCAGAAGGGTGCTGACACTGTTGATTTCCGCCGCAGCGTATGGGCTGAAGATGCCAGCGTCGATCGCTCTGGACAGGAACGTATTGTCCACGCCGTAGAGCACATCAGCGATCGGGTTGTCCTTGGTGAGAATCGCCTGGTTGATCATCGTGCCAGCGTCCCCCGACGTCTGTACCTTGACTGTTATCCCTGTCTGTTCGGTGAACGACTCGAGTGTCCCCTCGCTGAGCGCGAACGATTCGTGTGTGAGCAGCACTATCTCGTCGGGTTGAGAGTCAGACGAACATCCGCTGGCTACGAGAAGCGTCACAAGGCCAACGAAGATCGCTGCGACGGTGCGTCGTTTCATCGGGGTGACCCGTGTTCCTGGATGACAAGCAATGCCCCCTCATCCACGGCAACCGTGACCGTCGTGGCGGTTGCTTCGTTGCTGATGCCAAGGGTGGTGCCGTATTCCATGGATGCGTTCTCAAGCGGCCAGCGCAGCCCCGAAGTTGTGACACCGCGCACGTCGCCCACAGGAATGATCGTGATCGTGTCTCCAACCTCCACAGAGGCTTCGATCGATCGATTGCGTGTAGCCGGGCGGATGATGCCGGTACCGGTGTGCCAGACAACGTCGATCTCTTCCCAGTCGCGATGGATTATGGAGAGGGCGACGCCAAGAAGGTGGGCGATCGTGCCCCCTTCGCCGCCGTGGATAGCGACGGTGGTGGCGCCGCGATCGAGGGCTGCACGCAGCGCCAGCTCGAGATCCGTGTTGTCCTTGTCCTTTGGAAACTCCAGCGTTTCGACGCGGTGTGCTCGGACATGGTCGAGTCCGGTGGGGGAGATGGAGTCGAGATCACCGATGAGTAAATCGACCTGGATGCCAAGCGACAGGGCATGGTCGTACCCTGAATCTGCAGCGATCACGAGATCATCCGATTCGATGGTCGGGGTGGTGTGGATCTCCCCGCCCGCGATGACAACAGCCCTGATCGGTGATGTGGTCATGCCACTCCTCCCTCCGCTGGCATTATCCAGCTCAGGTTCAGCGGGTCGGTGGCAGTGCGGTGCAGCGCCACCCTCTCAGCACGGACGTTCCGAGCTCCCCGGTGTGGTTGTGTGACCATGGTACTCGCGACCGTGGTGTTGGGCACGATGAATACAGACTGCCGCTGGCGACTAGCGTTTGGCCCATGACACTCGACATCAGCGAGATCATCGCGAAGCATCAGTTCGGTCCAGTCAAGGGAGACGAGCGACCCATCTTCGTGGCAATCGCTGGGGGTTCCGGCTCCGGGAAGACGACGATCGCTCGGTCTGTTGTGGACCTCGTTGGCCGGGACAAGGTGATCTACCTCCAGCAGGACGCGTATTACCGGGACCAGTCAGATCTTGCCTTCGAGGACCGTTTGAAGATCAACTACGACCATCCTGACTCGCTCGAGCTCGATCTGCTCACAGCGCATCTGGATGCGCTGCGCGACGGGCACTCGATCGATCGTCCTGTGTATGACTTCGAAACACACACACGCACCAATGAGATCTACACCCTGACCCCCCAACCGGCCGTGATCGTTGAAGGGATCCTGCTTCTTGCCGATCGAGAGCTGCGTGAACGTTTCGATGTTCGCGTCTATATTGACACTGAGTCAGATATTCGACTGATGCGACGCCTTCAGCGCGACATCGTCGAGCGCGGTCGATCCCTCGAATCCGTGCTCGACCAGTACCAGAAGACCGTCCGTCCCATGCATTACCAGTTTGTCGAACCGTCAAAGCGCTACGCCGACATCATCATCCCCGAAGGCATCAATACCGGAGCCATCGGCACGGTGTCCTCCATGATCCGCCACTTCCTCGCCCAGCGGTCATAACTCTCATTTCTCCCGTTTCTTGTCATAGCTACGGGATATGTTGTGGGTATGTATTCGAGGCGAACTATCAGTGAGCTTGAGACGGATCTTGTGGCTGTCGAGGCGAAGATCACAGAGTTGCGTTCTGAGCAGCATGTCCTTGTTCGTGAACTTGAGTATGGCCAGGCGCCACAGTCTGACGGGTCGAGGTCGATGGTTGACTATGTCCAATCCCATCTTGATGTCAAGCGTGACACTGCAAAGGATCTTGTGTTCGCGGCCCGCAGATTCGTGCAACACCGGAGTTTGCATGATCGGATGCTCAACCGTGGCGCCACCTTTGACCGGACAGTTGCTGCAGTGAAACTCTCAGATGCTGGCGCTTCATCCGATGTGGTGGTTGGTTCCTACGATCATGATCTTGCGGGTGTGGGACGCATGATTGCTCGTACACGCCACGTCACCACAGCTGATGAGCGGCGAGTGTTCACGGAGCGGTATTTCACGATCCAACCGAACCTGGACGAATCACGGTATCGGATGTGGGGTGAAGCGCCAGGAGTCATAGGTCGCACTATTGATAAAGCTATCTGTGACAGGGCAGATGAACTTCGTGCCACACCAGACGCTATGGCCTCTTCTCGTGGGCAGCGCCAGCTCGATGCCCTCGGTGCAATGGCACTTGACTCCCTTGACGGATCAACCCCTGACGGGTCCTCTAGTGGTCAGGTGACCGTGTTTGTCGACGCACGACAGAACAACCCGACACACACCACAGCTGTTGTCGAGTATGGGCCACGTGTTGGACCCGATGCGTTGGAGGAGATCATGTGCCACGGCAGGGTCCAGATTGTTGGCCTCGACACACAGGGCATACCTGTGGTCGCGTCACCTGCCACCCGGACCATCCCACCCGCAGTTCGGCACACGGTGGCGTATCGAGACGGGGTATGTGTCATAGATGGCTGTAGCTCGCGTTACCGCCTTGAACCTCACCACATCAAACGTTTCACAGACGGCGGCAGCCACCATCCGGACAACCTTGCCACCCTGTGCTGGTACCACCACCATGTTGCCATCCACGGCAACGGCTACCGGATAGACCCCGAATCCCCACCACACAGACGCAGACTCACCAAAACACCACAGCCACGAGGATCACCGTCACGTACCGACGAATACTCACGTAGCTACTCCGAGCCCTGATCTCTCTCCTCTTCGAGAACCTCAACCAACCGATCGACCATGGGGGCGCCAACTGTTGCGAACGCAAGGTGGCCCTCTGCGGAAGCGTGGAATAGATCGTCAGCGAACAGTTCTGGTCGTTGGACGAAGTCGATCGCCATGATGTCCCAGACGCGTGACTTCACAGTGCGCGGGTATCTGGCGGCAATTCTGCCTATCGCTCTGTCCATGGCACGCGCCCTCACCCGGGCGACACCGCGGGCGAGTTCGGGGATTCGCGGGATTGTGCCGAGGTCGCCGATTCCTGATAGGCCGATCGCTGGCACGACGTCGTACAGCTTCTCGACTACCTCGTCCAGGTTGGACTCGAAACGAGCGACGGGGGTTCCGCGGAGTGCGTCGTTCGATCCAACAGCGAGGTAGGCGATGTCCGGTTCGGTCGCGATTGCAGCATCGACCTGTTCGTCCAGGACATCACGAGCCTTTGAGCCGCCCACAGCGAAGCTGATGGCTTCGACGCGGTACTGCGAAGCAAGGCGGAATGCCATCTGGCGTGGCCACGAGTGGTCGAGCGGATCAACTCCCGGTGCAGTGACCGAGCTGTCTCCGAGGAATACGAGACGCAGAGGGGGAGCATCCGGATCACCGAAGACGCCGGATGGGTCCTGGTTCTCGAGGGTCGGCAGATCGTCGCGAAGGATCGCTCGCGCCATCTGACCGGCAAGCACCGTGCCAGCAACGACCGGCGGATGGAGGATCTTCCATGCATTCATCGGCACATTCTCGCGGATTTCCGAGGTTTCAGTGACGTACCGTGCCGTGGTGGTCAGATTGCCGTGAGCGTGAGCACCTGGGGGTAGAGATCGCCGCCTTCCTCAACGGAAGGAAGCACTTCAAACGCGAGATGGTCGAATCCTGGTGTCTCGAGAGCCAACAGGTCGTCGTCGGTATAGCTCGAGAAGTATCTCGGTGGATCGAGCCACTCGTCCTCGACCGTTCCTTCCCTCGTGGCACCTCCCCACACAATGATCATGAATGTGGCTCCGCGGCGGAGCACGCGGGCGATTTCAATGAGTACCTCATGAAGCTCGTCGGGTGGTACGTGGAGGAGTGAGTTCACGGCCAATGCCGCGTCGAACGTGTTGTCGGGAAAGGGGAGTGATGCGAAGTCAGCGACTTCGGCAGTCACCCCGCGATCCATGGCGGCTTTGACGTTGCCCGGTGAGAGATCGATTGCTGTGACGTCGAGATCGAGCGTGCCTAGATACTGTGCGAGCTGGCCCGTCCCGCAACCGAGTTCGAGAACGGCTCTGGCCCCATTCGTGGCCAGGTCGGAAGCGAACTCATCGACGATCTCGGTGCGCCACGTCGCCGGAATCATCGCGTTCCGACGCTCGACATCGGCGTCATACGCCGCAACGAGATCCTGCTTGTAGGAGGGTGTGTTACTCATGCACAGCACGCTAGTGCGAAATCGCTCTCACTCATAGAGAGACGTCCTGACCGACAGTCATGAGCGGCCCTTGACATGACGGATACGAAGCGTAGGGTCAAGTGAGCGGCCCCAACATGCCGCACCCCAAGGAAGGCATCGTCAGTTGCGACGATCACTGGGGACGGACACCGCCCGCGATTGGGAGGAGCACACATGTTCTATCGAGTTACGAAATACAACTTCAACGATGAACGGTACGACGAGATTCTCGCCTGGGGCGAGTCTGTGAGAGCAAAGATCGAAGGCATCGACGGCATGCTTCACGTGGACATCTACCGGTCCGCCCCGGGTGAAGGAATGATCGTGGCTACCTATACGAGCGAGGACACATTCAACGCCGCATCAGAGACAGTCAACTCAGTGCTCGGTGACATGGCCCAGTTCATGACTGGCGCACCACACACCCATTCAGGCACTGTGGAGATGTCGTTCGGCAGATGAACCAACCCGCCGAAGCCACCCGACCTAGCCAGCATGACGCTGAGCCGTCATGGGAGAAGTGATGTCCCATTACGTCGAGTGCGTCGTGTCGATCGTGTCTTGAATCGGCACGGCGTAGGTTCGATGATCTGTTCGATGAAGCCAATGTACATCTCAAGGCGGAGATTGGCAGGCTGAGGACTGAAGCCATGAACAGGGCGTATGCAGCTCTCGACTTGAACGTGGAGACAGGCCTCGGCAAAGCAGCAAATCTCATCTATGAAGGCGAAGCTGATGGGCTACGGCACTTCGTGGAGGAGCAATTCGAGTACGTCTTTGCCCCTGACAATCCGGCAGCAGACGTAATCGCTGACGGGCATGCTCGATTGGACATAATTGGTAGGACGGCTGGTTCAGTTCCCAAAGCCCCAACCGGGACCGATGAGCTTGCCAAGGCAGAAGCGGCCAAGGACTACGCAACAACGATGCGATTGAAATCCGAGGAGATGGCTCGGCTCAGTCGTCCCTGAACTCGCAGCCGATATGGGCGGGTTAGCCGAGGCCAAAATCCCCGGCGACTGGTAGCCATCCGGGTTGGCCGAAGACGAATTGGGAGTCGGCGTTGCCTTGAGTGAGGGTGTGGCGGAAGAAGAACGTCGTGTTCGACGGTCGGAACACCGCTGGGGAGTCGGTGTCGTCGACGATGCCCCAGTCTTCGGCCACGAAGCGGTCTCCGGGGTCTCCGAAGAAGATCTCATCCGAGGCGATGCCGGTGTCGAGGGTGTTTCTCCAGTAGAAGAACCCGGTGGACTCGCGGTGCAGGCCGATCTCGTCGATGCCGTCGCCGTCCCAGTCACCCGCAAATGGCATATCACCGGGGTTGCCGAACAAGAACGAAATCACAACAGCACCCAACGGATAACGA
>PVMK01119994.1_pt1 | contig 20721 bp, 21 predicted proteins | sample 1853481 | NCBI WGS metagenome assembly PVMK01 (sample SAMN08533507, study PRJNA380276) | Marine sediment metagenome, whole genome shotgun sequencing project.
TGCCTCTTCTCCCATTGTCTTTCATCTCGTACTCCGGCCATCCTGTATATTGAACGATTGCCGTTGATTAAGGAACTGTTCATGAAAAAACCTCAATATGAAAAGTTAGGGAAATATGAGGAACATTAGTAGTCTATCTGTGAGGTTGCTTATGCCGTCAATACGCCAAATGGAGGGGATGGCGGGAGTACGTGATGAAAGACGATGGGAGAAGAGGCGGGAAAGAATGAGAAGTTTCTACTTATTCATTGACAAAATGTCTGAGGTTTTGCCGAAGTGTTGCAGGGCTTTCTGAGTTATTTGCCGGCCCCGGGCTGTTCGATCCAAATAGCCTGATTGCAGAAGATAGGGTTCATGCACATCTTCCAAGGTAGACTTTTCTTCCTGGACGGCTGCCGCTAGAGCTTCAATGCCCACTGGCCCGCCTTTAAATTTCTCGATGATGGTCAACAAAATTTTGCGATCCATCTCGTCAAATCCTGCCTGATCCACTCCCAACCATTGTAATGCCTCTTGCGCAACTGCTTGGGTGACGTGTCCCTGTGCTTTGACTTCGGCAAAATCCCGAAGGCGTTTGATAAGGCGATTGGCGATTCGTGGGGTGCCACGGGCTCGTCTAGCAATTTCCCCGGCAGCGTCATTGTCAATTTGAACATTCAACAAACGTGCGGACCGGGAAATGATCACTTGTAATTCTTCGGGTTGGTAAAAATCCAAGCGGTAGACCAAACCAAATCGTTCTCGAAGAGGAGAGGTTAACGCCCCCGCTCGCGTCGTGGCCCCGATCAGGGTGAAGGGGGGGAGGTCTAATTTCATCGTACGGAGTGATGGCCCTTGTCCGATGACAAGATCGATTTGGTAATCCTCCATAGCCGGATACAGGGCTTCTTCGGCAGCCGGAGGAAGGCGATGAATTTCATCAATGAATAAGACATCTCGCGGTTGAAGATTCGACAAAATGGCTGCCAGATCTCCAGCATGGGTTAGAACCAAACCTGAAGTTGAACGGATCGTGCCGCCCATTTCTTTGGCGATGATATGGGCGATGGTCGTTTTCCCCAATCCCGGGGGGCCATAAAAAATAGCATGGTCCAGCGCTTCTCCTCGTCCGAGCGCGGCATCGATACAAACGCGGAGCGATTCCTTCATGCGTTCCTGCCCGATGTACTCCCCCAACCGCTGTGGTCGCAGCGTGCCTTCGAGGCTCAGTTCTTCTTCAAGTAAATGAGTGGCCAGAACGCGGTCTTCCATTTATATCGTGTCTTTATGAATTGAGGAGCCTGCAGTGGTTTTCAACATAATGGGCAAGAACAGAGGGAGGAGACCCCCTTGTTGTACGAGAAGAGATGCGAGAGCGAAATGAAGCGCAACGGATGGGATCGGAACATCCGTCTTGTCGCCTAGAACCCCGAAAAGAGATCCTGACAGCCCAAACAAAACTCGACATTCACTCCCTTGCCTAGATAATTCACAAGGAATCCCTTTTGTTCGTATAACATCCTTGCTCCCATGATGCCTTCATTCGGAAAGTCTTCTGGGCCGAGAAGATCACGAATTTCTTTCAAGGTTGTAGCTCTCAATATATGACGAAAAATTCCTCGAACTTTATGGGCAAACCTTTCATTGATGAAAATCAAATCTACTTTTCCGTCCGTAATGCGGACTCCAGCCATGGTCCCTGTGGGGTTTTCCTTGTCCCACAACAAAATGAAGGTGCCTTCTTGTTCTGCTCGCACGCCAGACAGTCGTTGTTCAACCAGTGATTCAACAGCTTTGGCTTCAGAATCACCCAGCTTGACGCGAAATAGGGAAATATCTTTGGCGTCAACATCCTTGGCATGCTCGACACTATTGCGGGTGAGTTCATACTTAGTCGCCCATGTTGGGGTAATGAAAAGGCTGAGGTGAAGTCCCAGTATAAGGCATGGCCAGATAAATACGAGTTTCAAATTCTTCATGGAATTCCTCGTGAAAAGGGAAATAATAGGGGGAATGAAAATACTATAATTTATAGAAGGATTCTGTCTGCTTGTATGCTCTGAGGACCTAAAAGATTGTATCTGACGCCTCGTTCGAGGGTCAATTCTCCGATGTACCTAAAGGCCTCGGTACTTTCATTTCTTATGATATACTCGCGTTCCATGCAGAACGCCATCGTGATCAAAGGCGCACGCCAGCACAACCTCAAAAATCTGGACCTCGAAATTCCCAGGGATCAACTCGTGGTCATTACGGGCATAAGTGGATCGGGCAAATCATCCTTAGCCTTTGACACCATCTATGCTGAAGGCCAGCGGCGATATGTGGAATCCTTGTCTGCGTATGCCCGGCAATTTCTTGAGCAGATGACCAAGCCGGATGTGGATTCTATTGACGGCCTTTCTCCCGCTATTTCCATTGAGCAAAAAAAGACGAGTCACAACCCTCGCTCAACCGTTGGGACGGTCACTGAGATCTATGATTATTTTCGCTTGTTGTTTGCCAGGATCGGACGACCCTTTTGTTATCAATGCGGGAATTCGATTGCTGCGCAAACTGTCCAACAAATGGTGGATGCCATTTTGGGTCTACCGGTGAACAGCAAGATTCAAATTCTAGCGCCCATTGTGCGGGGGCGGAAAGGCGAATATCGAAAGGAGCTTTTGGCGGCTCGAAAAGCGGGATTTGTTCGAGCTCGCATCGATGGGGTGATCCGTGATCTTGGCGAGTCCATCAGCTTGCATAAGCAGCGGAAGCACACGATTGAAATTGTGATTGATCGGGTGATCGTGAAGGCAGATACCAGCGTAGCGCGGCGCCTAGCGGATTCAGTGGAAACGGCACTGAAGATGACACAGGGACTTGTGGCTGTGTTGACCGAAGATGACCATGTTCGGATCTATAGTGAACAGTTGGCCTGTATTCAATGTGGAGTCAGTTATTCGGAAATCACTCCACGAATTTTTTCCTTTAACAGTCCGCATGGGGCCTGTCCGGCATGTGATGGGATTGGGTTTGAGGCTTCGGGTTGTCCTGAGCATGAAGAATGGACATTCGATACTCCGTGTGAGGTTTGTGGTGGTGGCCGACTCAAACAGGAAAGTCTGGCGATCAAAATCGGTGGGCAATCCATCGCCGAGGTCACACATTTGTCGGTGAGACAAACCTTGGGATTTCTCGATGCTTTGAATCTAACAGATCGTGAACAATTAATCGGACAACGCGTGATTAAGGAAATTCGTGAACGTTTAGAATTTCTCCTCAATGTGGGGTTGGCGTATCTTACGCTGGATCGCCCATCGGCTACCTTGTCGGGTGGTGAAGGTCAACGAATCCGATTGGCCACGCAAATCGGATCAGGCTTGGTAGGCGTCTTGTATATTCTGGATGAGCCCAGTATCGGTTTGCACCAATGTGATCATCGCCGATTATTGCAAACGTTGCTACGGTTACGAGATATGGGCAATACGGTTGTGGTGGTGGAGCATGATGCGGAGACCATGCGTGCCGCTGATTATGTGTTGGACTTAGGCCCGGGGGCTGGTGTGGAAGGTGGAAAGTTGGTGGCGCATGGCCCACCTTCGGTCGTCATGGCGGATGCAAGCTCGCTGACAGGGCAATATTTGAATGGAAGCCGACGTGTGGCTTTGCCGCTTCGCCAACGAAAGCCTAAAGGGTTTCTGTCAGTGATTAATGCAGAGAAACATAATTTGCAAAATGTCAGTGTGAATGTTCCCTTGGGGACTGTTCACTTGTGTGACGGGTGTCTCCGGATCGGGGAAAAAGTACCTTGGTGATCGATGTCTTGTTCCGGTCGCTGGGGCAAGGCTTTGCGCAGAAAAAACCGGTCTTTGAAGGCTGTGAAGCCATCCGAGGCCTGGAGCACTTGGATAAACTCATCGATATTGATCAGTCTCCAATTGGGCGGACTCCTCGATCAAACCCAGCCACTTACACGGGCCTCTTCAGTTTTATCCGAGATGTGTTTGCCCAATTACCGGAGTCCCGAGTGCGGGGATACAAGCCGGGCCGTTACAGTTTTAATGTCAAAGGAGGGCGATGCGAAGCCTGCCAGGGCGACGGGTTGATCAAAATTGAAATGCATTTTCTCCCAGATATTTATGTGACCTGTGAGGTCTGTGCCGGTCAACGATATAACCGGGAAACCTTAGATGTGATGTACAAAGGGCGAACTATTGCCGATGTATTGAATATGACGGTTGCCGAAGCACTGGAGTTTTTCGTGAATATCCCACCTATTCGCGTCAGACTGCAAACGCTGTCCGATGTTGGGCTTCATTATATTAAGCTGGGGCAATCGGCCACGACGTTGTCAGGAGGGGAAGCTCAACGGGTGAAACTTTCGAAGGAACTTTCTAAGCGCCCGACTGGGCGGACATTCTATATTTTGGATGAGCCCACGACAGGGTTGCATTTTGTGGATATCCAACGTCTGCTTGATGTGCTTGATCGATTGGTTGAAACCGGGAATACCGTGATGGTCATTGAACATAATCTTGATGTGATTCGGAATGCGGATTGGATTATCGACTTAGGGCCGGAGGGCGGAGATCAAGGCGGGTGTGTGGTGGCCGAGGGAACCCCAGAGTCCGTAATGCAGGTTCCGGCTTCGCGGACCGGGCAGGCCTTGCTGGAGGACAAGAAGGCGATGAAAAAAAACTAAGATTTTTTCTTGTAAATATTCAGACCAATTTTTTCTTCTCGCTCTGGGAGAGAAACATTACCCTCTGTCGACGCAATAATCGTGGTTTTCCCTGAGGCCGACGGCCCAAAATCCTTTGAGAGATCTACCTTAATCGTCAATAGGGTGCCTTCTATGGTGAGTTCCACGTTCTTCATGTGTGTATCCTCTCTAGGTTAAATACAATCTTCGTACGATTACTGTAGCAAAACAGTTGTTTGCGAGTCTTAGAAACCGACTAATATCAGGATAGTGCAGATCCCAAATGCAAAAGGAATCATGGAGGTATAGAGCACCCATTCACCTTGAGACCGCGTTTTACCTGAAGAGAACTGTGGAGCGTGGCTTTTATAAATAAACTCATACACAAAAATGAAGGTACTCACTGTGAGAACAATCACACGACTGGTTCGAGGCCACGTGTAGAGACCCACTAGCAGATAACTCGTTAGATGAAATCCACTAAAGGCACACAGCACAGGCGAAAACACGAAATACAGGAAAAGAGTTGAAAGTTTGCTTAAGCCTGTGGATCGAGAGAGCGAGACTTCAGAATTGTTCATGATGTCATTTTAGATGGAATCGACGATGCTGGTTTTTCTGAAGCCGAGGAGGCCAATAGATGGGCATCACAGGTTTGGCAGACGCGAGGACGACGTTTAAGGTATGAGACTTTCCCGCTAGCCAAGCAACTATAATGAACGAAATTTTCGCAAATACTGCATCGAGACCACCCTCCACGAAGCATCGTGATGTTGCGATATAGACCTTTTCCGCATACCCCGCAGGTTTCAGGTTCGATGCCGAGGAGCAAGGGCTCCCATTCTCCTGCTCGATTTCGAATACTCATAAGGAGAGAGTATACTGAGACTGTGAGGATGAAAACAATTAGGATCTAGAATTAGGACCTAGAGTAAAGGGTCCGTCCTCATCGCTTAAGTAGACAATCTACACCATGACGGATTGACACCTTAAAAATTCATTTGATAGGGTCGTCATCGGATTTTCTAGCCTTCTATTGCCTTTCTCGCTTTCCTGTGGACATTCACGCGTATTTAGATCAGCAGCGTCAACGGGTTGACCAGTTTCTGGAGCAAAGCCTTCCTGACACATTAAGTGATCCCAAAAAACTCTACGAATCCATGCGATACAGCCTTCTGGGTGGCGGCAAACGGGTGCGTCCTATTTTGACGATTGCGGCAGCCCAGGCGTTGGGGTATGACAACGATGCCATGTTGCCATTCGCAGCATCCCTCGAATTCGTTCACACCTATTCACTCATTCATGATGATCTGCCTGCGATGGATGATGATGATTATCGACGTGGTCGACTTACGAATCATAAGGTGTTTGGAGATGGGATGGCGATTCTCGCAGGAGATGCATTGCTCACCATGGCCTTTGAATTATGCAGTCAGAATGAGGGAGGCCATGGTCTAACGGTCGGTCAACAACTGACTATTGTCCGGGAGCTGGCATTTGGCTCCGGGCATCAGGGAATGGTGGGCGGGCAGGTTATGGATATCCAGGCCGAAAACCAAGAGGTCGAACTGGCTCATCTCCAAAAAATTCATTCCCATAAAACCGGACAGTTGATTCGTGCAGCGGTCCGTATTGGCGGTATTATTGGTGGGGCTTCTTCCGCGCAACTCCAATCTTTGACCGACTATGCTGAAGATATTGGATTAGCGTTTCAAATCGCTGACGATGTGCTGAATATGGTAGGAACGCGCGAAGAATTGGGGAAGGATGCGGGGACGGACGAAAAGCGAGGAAAAAAAACGTATCCTTCATTTTTTGGCATTGACGGGGCTCGACAGTTGGGTAATGAATGCGTCGAACGAGCCGTCAAGCGACTGGAATCCTTTGATCATCAAGCCGATCCGCTTCGACGCATGGCCGCCTATATCATGTCGCGACGCAATTAATCCATTGTGGAATCAGGAGAGACGGTTGGCCTCCGTTGAATGAAGAGAAGAAATTGAGCCGCCTTTGAAGGAAACGACGAAATTGAATTCCTTCCGAATAGCCCGACGGCATTGAGCCACGTCTGACGTACTCTTTCATCTCACATCTTGTTTGAAACACTTTTTTCATTTGACACGGGTCCTATTGTTAATTTGAGATCCAATCTATAGTTCTTATGAAAGTCCTTATTACCGGATCTTCTGGATTTATTGGAGCTGCAGTGACACGGGCTGTGGTCGCCAAAGGCGATGAGGTGAGGGTCTTAGTTCGCCCCACCAGCAATCGGAGCAATCTAGATGGATTACTGGTTGAAACTGTTGAAGGGGATTTACAAGATTCCAAGTCCCTGAAAAAAGCTCTAACTGGTTGTCAGGGTGTCTATCATGTGGCGGCTCATTACGCCTTGTGGGCTCAAGATCCCACGACGTTTTATAAGGTGAATGTGGAGGGCACCAAACATCTCTTTCGTGCGGCGGAGGAAGCGGGCGTTGAGCGCATTGTCTATACGAGTACGATTGGGGCCATTGGGTTGCCTGATGACGGAGGGTTGGGTTGTGAAGAATTATTTCCCTCTGACGGCCAACTTTCAGGTGATTACAAACGATCAAAATTTTTAGCCGAACAAGAAGTGTTGAAAATGGCTCAACAAGGATTGCCCGTGGTTATTGTGAATCCTACGGCTCCCGTGGGGGAAAGAGATGTCAAGCCTACGCCCACGGGTCAAATCATTGTTGATTTTATGAAGGGACGGATGTTTGCCTATATTGAAACCGGGATGAACTTGATCGATGTGGACGATGTGGCGATGGGGCATGTGCGAGCAATGGAGCGAGGCCGGATTGGTGAACGGTATATTCTTGGGAATCAGAACCTCATGTTTCGGGATATTTGTCTGATGTTGAGCCAACTAACTGGCGTCCGTGCGCCTCGTGTTCGATTGCCCTGGAGGTTTATCGTTCCTCTTGCTCATGTAAATACCTGGATTGCCAATCTCGTGACGCAGAAACCCCCGCGAATTCCCTTGGAAGGCGTGCGGATGGCCAAGTACCGAATGCATTATGATTGCACGAAAGCCCGAAAGGAGCTTGATCTTCCGCAGACACCAGTGGAAACGGCTCTCAAGAAAGCGGTACAGTGGTTTCGCCAATACGGGTACGCCTGACCCAATCCCCGTAAACTGCTACTAATTTGGGTGTGACATTTTGGATTGGGGAAATCTTCATGGGCATGATCGAAGGTTGCATTGTTGTTCCCTGACGGCAGCCCTCCTGGTGATCCTATGGCGAGAAGGCACGTTTTCGGTAGCCCATGAAGTGTTGAAGCGAGGGCATCTTTATGTGCTTGTTGAATTTTCTCTTTTATGGCACGTAAATGTCCGAAGTGAAATTGACGTCAGTAGCCGAGGGGAATGGTCAAAAAAGTCCGTCCAGCAAGGCCGCAGCCTTTTTGACGCGCGGAGCGTACTCTCAGTACGTGAGCACGGCAAAAGGGCGACCTGCCTGCGCGAAGCGCTTCGGCGAAGGCAGGGAACGCCGCTGGCGGCTTTTTTCAACATTCCCTTATGGCAAGAGATTCAGCCTCGGGGGGCTGCCCTAACTTGAGGCCATGACCAAGAGGCCGGTATGATGCAATTATGAAGGGATTTCTTATTCGATGTGGGATCACGGGGCTTGCCGTGTTGTTGGCGAGCCAAATTATTCCAGGCATCGATATCATCAGTTTCGGATCAGGTGTTGCGGCAGTCGTGATTCTGTCGTTTTTGAACGCCATTATTCGCCCCATCCTCTATCTCCTGTCTGCGCCGTTTATTCTGGTGACGTTTGGCTTCTTTATGGTGTTGATCAATGCCTTTTTACTCTATCTTGTCTCAGGGCTTGTGAAAGGCTTCCTCGTCTCAGGATTTTGGCCGGCGGTAGGTGGTGCAATTCTTATTAGTATAGTCAGTGCCATACTCAATCTGTGGATTTCAGAACAAGGCCGTATTGAGATGGTGACTCGTACGCAAACAGGGCGAAAAATTCGACATATTAATTAATATCGGAATATGATTTCTGCCCCAATATACGAATTCCGGGGAATCAGAAATCATCGTGTGTGGGAAGAGAATATTGGGGCGAAGTGATCTTTCTAGGAGCCTGTCGGACTTAGGGAATCGAGAGCGAAAAAGCGGCTAAGCGAGGTCAGTTTTTGAAGATTTCGCTGGCCCATAGTGGGGCTATGGTTCAAGAAATCGGCGCAATATGAACCGGTTAGACATTTTTGCAGCCGATTCTTCCTAAGTCCGACAGGCTCCTAGTCCAAAAGAATCAAAATATATCGAGTGAATAGAGAGGAATCGTATGCATGGCCAACCGTCTTGAATCTCCCTTGCCTACTAAACAGCAGAGTACCCTCCAAAAAATATTGACATCCGCCGTCAATGAGGTCGGCATGGAAGCGGCTTTGGTTGCCATTATGGCTCATGAGAGTGGGCCTCTCATTGAGCAGGTCTCCCGAGGGTTTTCGCCACGAGAAATTCGAGCCATTCTTCGGGCCTTGTCGCTGGAAGAACTGAAAAGTGTCAGTCCGCGAAATGCGACCGAAGGGACCAATTTAAATAATGTGCTTCGTTTGCGAATGGTCACACCCGGTACCAAAGTAGCTCTCGCGCTTCCATTGAAATTTGGTGGACGAGTCTACGGCACGTTAGTCCTGGCCCGGAAGGAAAATGTGGCTCTGACGAAACGGGAAAAAACCACGCTCACGACGAATGTCAATTTTATTACCGGAGAGTTAAAAAAAGCCGGGCTCTTTGGTTCGTCCTTAATTTTAGGTAATCCGATTGTTGGTAATGAACCGCTTGGCCTTCCAGGGAGCGAAGGGCCTGTGGCTGTGACTCGAACCTACACGAATGAGAATGTGCAGGAACGGATTGCCAATATTTTGACGGAAGTGGATGGCGGTGTCTCGTTTGATCGTGGATGGGTGACGATTTATGACCCGCTGCGTGCCTCCTTAGAAGTTCTTGGCGTTCTTGGAACTCAAAAACGTGATCTGAGTCCAGGGCAGCAACTTTCCCTGGATGATTCGGCATCCGGCTGGTCTGTCCGTCATCGAAAAGCCCGGAGTGATAATAATTTAGCCTCGACTCAGGGCCGATTCCATGACTATAAGCAATTGTATAAAGATAAATTTACCTCTACGATCGTTGTCCCGTTTTTTGTCAGGGGTCGGGTGGCGGGCACACTCACCTTGGCCTCTAAGAATCCTAACCAGTTTGACCACAATGGAAGCGATCTGAAAACCCTCGAATCTGTCACCGCAAAAATCGTGGAATTATTTGAGGATCCCTCGTGTCACCTGTCGGTTATGGAGCCAGCCCCTGTTCAGTCCGGGCAACTGGCTGCCAAAGGCGGGAGAGCTCTACCGGTTATTCCAGAAGGGGGGGATGTGCGCAAAGAAGAACGGCGAGCGGCTCTTAACGAGGTGAGTTCGTTTCTGGCCACGGAAATTCGAGAGCCCATCGGGTTTATTCGCGCACAGTTGGAAGAAATTACCGCTGACTCCGAGCTGGATTTTGATTCACAGACCCGGGTGGAAAATGCCATGCGGGATATGATCCGGATGGAAACCGTCCTGAATGAGATATTAGATTTTGCCAAACCGTTGGAACTCGATCGAAAATTATGTCGGGTTCAGGATTTATTGGATGAGGCTTTTTCCATGGTGTCCACTGATTTACGAGTGAATCGCATTGAGGTAGTCAAAAAAGTCCCGGCACGATTGGCCCAAGTGCGTTGGGATGAGACAAAAATGCAGCATGTCTTCCTCTGTATTTTTAAAAATGCCATTGAAGCCATGTCTCCAGGTGGACATCTACGGGTAGAAGTGATGCTGACTCGGGCACGAAAGCCTGAACTCCAAATGGTGATTGCCAATGACGGGGTGCCGATCCCGGCAGAACTTGTGGATAAGGTATTTGAGCCCTACTTCACTACCAAGCGTTCAGGAACAGGGTTAGGCTTAGCCACCGTAAAAAAAGTCGTGGAGGAACATCAGGGGAAGATTCGTATAGCCAGCGAGCTGGATAAGGGAACAACGGTCACGATCCTGATGCCTGTGCCGAAGCCAAGGACCCCTTATCGTCCCCGTCGGCCGGTCCCTCGAAAGAGTGGAGGGGATTCATAAGGACAAAAATCATGATTCTTAGAACCGTTGAATATTTCACTTCCCATAGCCTGGAAATGCTCGAGGAATGCTCGACGTCGGCCGCCAAGGGGAATGGTCAAAAAAGCATGCCCCCCCCGCGAAGGCGGGGGTCCGTCCAGCAAGGCCGCAGCCTTTTTGATGCGTGGAGCGTACTCTCAGTACGTGAGCCCGGTAAAAAGTCGACCTGCCTGCGCGAAGCGCTTCGGCGAAGGCAGGGAACGCCACTGGAGGCTTTTTTCAACATTCCCATTCTTAGACCTTTTTGCCTAGAGGCTTGACACCACCGTCGAATCTGCCTAAGATTCCGCTCTTCTATTAAATTTTGAAACTTACGTGAATTAGGTCATAACCATTTTCTATTGTTAACCCGTTATAACCAACAAAGGAGCGGTCTTATGAAAGGGATTGGAATTATTCTTGGAACGGTAGGTGCGAGCTGCTTTGCCCTATCAGTGGCGTTTGCCAATCCAGGGATGCTACCGAAGCACCCAGGATACCCAGCGAAAGGAAAATCTCCGGTAACCGGTCAATCAACGGCCAATGATCAAGGTCAGGGAAATGCGGTTGGTAACGCCACCCTCCAGGTCTCTCAGGAAGCTGGAACCAAGGCGGCCATGAATGAAACGAGCGATGCCAATAATGCCCGGATAAAAAAATCCATGGGTGCCGGGGTATTGCCAGAAACTGATACGATGAATACAGTTCCCATCAATCCGGCTGGGGCGACTTCGACCGTCATCAAATAAGAAATCAGTTTTTCTTAGGTATGAGAAAAAAGGGTGCCCAAAGTGGCGCCCTTTTTTTTTATGTGGGCTATGCACTTAACGCAAGCTAGGGCTACATATTGCGGCCATGATTAGGGAGACAAAAGCATTCGAATTCATTGAATGAACGTGGGCAGTCGATTCCACCGACTTGCCCCTTCGACACCTCCAGACGCTAACACTAAATGTGGTGGGGACTTGCTTTAAGTGCATAGCCCGCTTTTTTATTTTTATGGAAGAGGAAAGTTAGCTGGAGGTCCCCACTCGTTCAGGCAAAACCTACCTTGAATCGGAAAAACACTGAGCTGGCCTGCATATTAAAGGACAATATTCGTTCTAAAGGTCCTATGACCTTTCGTGACTTTATGTCCGCCGCACTTTTTCATGAGACTCATGGGTTTTATACTCGGGCTCCCGCCATTGGCAGTCCTGTTGGGCCGTTTGACACCAATGCCAAATTCACCGCTTTTGGGTTTGGGGTGGCTCAAGCCATTACCCAGGCAGCCAAAGTGATGGGAGGCTCACTTCGAGTCCTGGAACTCGGGGGAGGCACGGGTCAATTAGGGTCATGTATTGCATCTTTCCTCGCCATTCCTCACGAATATTTTATTCTTGAAACAAGCTCAGGGTTACGAGCTAAGCAGGCCGAAAAGGGGTTGAAGGCCCTATCGACATTGAATGAGCTGAATCCTGCCGCAACGGTGGTGTTTGGCAATGAAGTGTTAGATGCTTTCCCGGTCCACAGAGTGATGGGACTGGGAAACGAGGAGGTCTGTGAATTATTCGTGGAACTTGATGAAGATGGAGAATTTTGTGAACAACCAGGGGATGTATCGACGCCAAATTTAGCTCGGCGATTACAAAAGGAACATATTCATCTTGGGCATGGACAAATTGCAGAGCTCTGCTTGGAATTTGCGCCATTTCTTCAAGAACTGGAACGGGTCGTCAACCCAGGCTATATCATTTTTGTGGACTATGGTGACAAGGCGTCAAATATCTATTCATATCGTCATCGTAATGGGACCTTGCGTTCTTATTACCACCAACAACGCATTTATGACCCGTTCTTTGCGGTTGGGCAACAAGATATGACAGCAGATGTCGATTTTACAGCAGTCATGTCTGAGGCAGTAGCCTTAGGGCTGAAGTTGGCCGGTTGGACTTCGCAGGGAACATGGCTCACCAATCTAGGGATTCAAAAATATGTTGGGGCCGGGAACGATTCCAGATCCAGGCAACAGGAAGTTGATCTACTGATTGGAGAAGCCAGTTTGGGCAGCACTTTTGATGTGCTTATGTTTAAAACCCAAGGGTTGCCTGATGGCCCTGGTCTCAATTGTTGAACCTAAAGACGGCGGTTGAGCGTGAAAAAGCTGTGCAAGCAATCGATGTGCATAGGGAATTCAACAATTGCGTGATCACCTTTGGGGTGATGAGTCAATGTTCACATATTTACAAGGGGTTGTGCAGACTTTCGTGATCCAATTGCCGTTTTTAGGTTGAAGGGCCTTGTCAAAATTCCAGCAGGTTTGACAGATCCCACCACAATCCTCTTAAAAGCTACAGAAGCACGTTGGATGTCAGCTAGAACATTCAAAATGTTCGTCCGGGTTTTTCTAGCTATGCCGTGAGGCTTCATAATCTTAAATTTCCATGGTATCCACAAAATGCATGTATGCACTATTATTTTTCTACAAAATGTTGTAGAATCCACAAATTCATACATATAGATTGTTGCCTCTCTTCTTTTTCTGCAGTCATACACACCTCATACTTTAGTTGTTTTTGAATGTCCACAAGTTCTGTGGCATGCATGATGCACACGCTCACCTAATGAGATCATGGGAAGCAGGAGGCTTTCAAAGGAGGGAGAGTTATGAATTGTGCACGATGTAACGGACTGATGGTGGTTGATGATTGTCTGGACGTGAAAGGTGGCATGGGAGAGCTCTGGATTAGAGCCTACCGATGCATCATGTGCGGCAATCTGATGGACCCGGTGATCAATCGGCATCGAACCACCCCGGTGCAGGCTCAAGTTATTCCGTTTAGGAAGCGGCTGCGAAGAGCTCCGCGTACTCCAGTTGCTCGATTAACAGCGTAGAACGGGTGCCTGAATATCAGGCCCTCAGAAAAATTGGTGTCTCATAGGCGAGGCATGTCTCAAAGTAGGACGACTGCCTGTGAGACGAGAATTGTGGACTCTGTCAAAATTATGATTATTCTCTTGGCCCTGCTGACATATCTCAAACGAGTTCGTTAACGATTAATAGGTCTGTTCAAGTAGGCGTTCAATCGCATTGCCCTCTCATATTCCTCCGTTTACCTCTATCCAGAAAAATCATTCGTTTGAATTTGGTTCTCGAACCTGGTTAAATCACGGACGCGATTCTCTCTGAAGTGATGGCAAGGGTCGTCTGCCACATTTTCGTCCAAGGGGAATGGTCAAAAAAGCATGCCCCCGCGAAGGCGGGGGTCCGTCCAGCAAGGCCGCAGCCTTTTTGACGCGCGGAGCGTACTCTCAGTACGTGAGCACGGCAAAAAGGCGACCTACCTGCGCGAAGCCGCTTTCAGCCTTCGTAGCCACTTCGGCGAAGGAGGCTCGGCAAAGGCAGGGAACGCCGCCTTGCCTATCCCATCCTGGAAGGTGGGTCAATTGTTTTCAACATTCCCTTTTTAGCCGTTCCCACCCCCTCCAAGTGTAAGGATGTTACCACTCAGTGAATACTGACCAAATTTTTCTGATAAGCCTTCTTGGCATTCTCGTGGTGTTCTTTGTGTGGGAACGATGGCGCTACGATCTCGTAGCGCTGGCTGGATTATTAATTTCTACACTTCTGGGATTTATTCCTGCTGATGAAGCCTTTTTAGGGTTTGGCCATCCTGCCGTTGTCACAGTCGCCGCAGTGCTCATCATTAGCCGGGGGTTGAGCAACGCCGGGGCGGTAGAATTTTTTACCCGCTATATCAAGGGGGCAACTTCCTCACCTACCTTACATGTAGTAGCGTTATCGTCTGTGGGTGGAGTGCTTTCCACTGTCATGAATAATGTCGGAGCGTTGGCATTGCTGATGCCCGTGGCAATTCAATCTTCTCTCGATGCGAAACGGTCACCGGCAGTTGTATTGATGCCCTTGGCCTTTGGAACCATTTTGGGTGGAATGGCCACGCTAATTGGCACACCGCCTAATATCATCATTGCAAATTACCGAGCAGAAATTACCGGACAGCCATTTGGGATGTTCGACTTTTCTCCGGTTGGCGGGGTAGTGGCGTTGGCAGGAATTATCTTTGTGGCATTGGTCGGCTGGCATTTAATTCCCCTTGCGCGCCGTTCAAAAAATGCGCCTCAAGACTTGTTCCATATTCAAGAATATCTTACCGAAGTCAAAGTTCCCGAAAATTCCAAGGCCATAGGCAAATCTCTCTCTGAATTGGAATCAGCCACCGAGGATTCGGATGTGTTAATCATTGGCCTCATTCGAGGGGAGCAATCCATTCGGGGGGCGGCCTGGAGGGAGCAGATTCAGATCGGGGATGTTTTAATCTTAGAGGCGGGGCCTCAAGGGATCAATAAATTTGTGTCGACATTAGGATTGGAATTAACGGGGACTCAGCCAAAAGAAGAATTGAAGGAGTCAGAATCCAAAAAATCGACCGGGACGCCAGACGAAATATTATTAGAAGCCGTGGTGCCTCCTGACCGTTCCTGGTTAGTAGGGAGATTGGCCGGGACATTAAAACTCCGAAGTCGGTTTGGCGTTTCCTTATTAGGCGTTTCACGACAGGGAACACCGTACCGTGGTCGGTTAAAAGAATTTCGGTTCAAGGCTGGAGATGTGCTGCTCTTGCAAGGCGACAAAGAACAGGTTTTGGATGTGATAGGATCGTTGGGATGTTTGCCATTGGCCGAACGGGGAATTCAATTAGGAAAGCCAGGCCAAGCCTGGTTGGCCGTCGGGCTATTCGGGTTGGCCTTGATCGTTGCTCTGACCGGGATCGTGTCGTTACCGATTGCGTTGATGAGCGCAGCCTTGGGCATGGTATTTCTGGCTATCGTATCTCCACGAGATGTCTATCAGACGATCGATTGGCCTGTGCTGGTGTTGCTTGGTGCAATGATTCCCCTCGGTCGAGCACTGGAGCAGAGCGGGGCCACAACCGTGTTAGCCCAATTTCTCGTCGACGTCACGACCGGGTATTCTCCGATTGTCTTGTTAGGTCTGATCATGGTGTTGACGATGCTGCTGTCGGATGTCATGAATAATGCCGCCACCGCCGTGGTCATGGCTCCGTTTAGTGTCGCAGTAGCTCAAAGCCTTGAGGTCCATGCCGATCCGTTTCTTATGGCGGTGGCTATCGGAGCGTCTTGTGCGTTTCTCACGCCCATTGGCCATCAAAATAATTTATTAGTGATGGGCCTGGTGGCTATCGATTTGGCGATTACTGGCGCATGGGATTACCGCTGGAAATCTTAATCCTTGCCGTATCTCTACCTCTCTTAGTCATATTCTGGCCGTTCACAGGGTAGTCGATAGACGGGCTTCACGACTAAAAACATTTCTATGGCCTTTCCGTTTAAAACCAAATCGACTCCTAAGCCCTCACTCTTTTTGAGTCGGGTGGTCTACATGCCATCGGATCTGGACCCCGTTCGTACGTTGTTGATTAGGCTGGGGATTGTCCTATTCTTGTTTGGGTTGTTGATAGGCATCTTGTGGGTGGATCGGGAGGGTTTAAAAGATAATAGCGATGGCCACATGTCGTTAACGGATGTGGTCTACTTCACGATGGTGACGGTCACGACCGTCGGCTATGGCGATATTGTGCCGGTCACACCGCGGGCGCGGTTGATCGATGCCCTTGTGGTAACGCCGGTTCGTATTTTCATTTGGATACTTTTTTTAGGAACAGCCTATCAATTGGCGCTGAGACAATTTACCGAGGTATTTCGTATGGCAAAACTCCAATCGAATCTTGATCAACATGTTGTGGTCTGTGGATTTGGACACACGGGCTATTCTGCCGTCAAAGAATTGCTGGCAAAGGGAACGGAACCTGAACATATCGTCGTCATCGACCCCCGCGATGATCGGGTGCGAACGGCTGTGGAATTGGGAGTTGTGGCATTGAAAGGGGATGCCACGCAAGAAGGCTTGTTACAACACGGCGCCTTCTTGAGTGGGGCGAAGGCAGTCATTATTTCGTCTGGTCGTGATGATACAAATGCGCTCATTTTATTAACGGTCCGGCATTTAAATTCACAATGCCGGGTGATCGTGAGTGCCAAAGAAGAGGAAAATGTGAAACTCTTTCGCCAGGGCGGAGCGCAAACGATTATTTCACCAGCCACGTATGGAGGGTATATGTTGGCTGCGGCGGTGGATCAACAATACCTGGCAGATTATTTAGAAGACTTTTTGACGGCTGGAGGGAAAGTCAATATTGTCGAGCGAGCGGTGGAGGCGGGCGATGTAGGAAAAACCGCAAAGGATTTACAGCCGGATGTCTTGCTCAGAGTCTATCGGCACGGCACAATTTTGTCTCCATGGGAGTTTCAAGAAGGCCAGCAACTCGAGTCCGGTGATGTCATGTTATTATTTCGACCCGTTCAAGACGATAAGCCGCATTCATAATGTGATATTGAAATTTATTGAACTTGCTATTCCCCGTTGTTTACTACGGGGTTACCGCTTAGGTCCCTCCTTCTAACCCCAAATCCAAATCTATGGAGTACCTCCAAGATTGAATGTACTCATATTGTTGAGTATAATTACTCAATATATTGAGCAAATCGTAAACCTATGTATATTCGTCCTCAGAGCAAAGGCTTGGCGCGCCGACTGAAAGAGCCTCGTCGCTTTATTCAGGTGATGACGGGTGCTCGTCAGGTCGGTAAAACAACGCTGGTTCGTCAGGTGCTCGATCACTCTAAGCTCAGGTCTCATTACGCGAGTGCCGACGAACCGACATTGCAAGGATCAGAATGGATCGGACAGCAGTGGGAAGCTGCGCGCCTAGAAGCCAAGGATGCCGGGCGACGCGGGTCGCTGTTGGTTCTCGATGAAATTCAAAATGTTCCTCATTGGTCCGAGACGGTTAAACGTTTGTGGGATGCCGACTCTGTCAACGGTGTGCCGCTCAAAGTCGTGCTCTTAGGGTCCGCTCCCTTACTCATCCAACGTGGGCTCACTGAAAGTCTGGCTGGACGATTTGAAGTCCTACACCTTCCCCATTGGTCGTATCCTGAGATGCGAGAAGCTTTCGGCTGGACGTTGGAACAATTCATCTTTTACGGAAGTTATCCTGGAGCCGCTTCCTTGCTGAAGGATCCGAATCGTTGGGCTCGTTATGTAAAAGACTCTCTGATCGAGACGACCATCTCACGTGATGTCCTCTTACTCACACGCGTAGATAAACCCTTTCTCTTGCGACGTCTTTTCGAGTTGGGGTGTGCCTACTCTGGACAGGTCTTGTCATATCAGAAAATGCTGGGCCAGTTGCAGGATGCTGGTAACACCACGACCTTGGCTCATTATTTGAATTTGTTGACGGGGGCAGGAATGATTACGGGATTGCAGAAATTTACGAGTGGGGTCGCACGGCAACGTGGGTCGAGTCCCAAGCTCCAGGTGCTCAATACGGCACTCATAAGTGCCCACAGCAGCATGACACTCGCTATGGCGCGAAAGGATATGACCTTTTGGGGACGGGTAGTGGAGTCAGCCATTGGCGCGCATTTAGCAAACGCGGTTGCTGCCGGTAGCATTGAGCTTTTTTATTGGCGTGATCGGAGCCGCGAAGTTGATTTTGTTGTCCGTGCTGGCCAAACGTTGACAGCCATTGAAGTCAAAAGCGGTCGCCGACGTGAGGGCCTGCCTGGCATGGCAGCCTTTGCCGCAGCATTTCCTCAGGCACGGATGCTCCTGGTTGGTGGAGATGGTATTAAAGTAGAAGATTTTTTAAGCAGACCTGTGGAATATTGGGTGTCCACTTCCTCATGACGATCCACAAAATGCATCAACCTTCTCATTGTTTCAACATGTATACTGTCAGCTAAATGATACCTAAGTTGAGCGATTCTTATGGATGAGATATGGCAGGATATTGGGATGACAGAGTATGGGAGTGTTGAATAATAACGATCTTCAAGAGCACATATGCCCAGGGACACGTTGATTATCAGAGACTTCGGGTCGGTTCAAAAAAGCATGTCCTGAGTCTTTCCGAATGATCCGTCCAGTCCTGTCCTGAGCCTTGCCGAAGGAAAGGCCACAGCCATTTTTGCGCGCGGAGCGTACACGGAGTACGTGAGCACGGGAAAATGGCATGTGTGAAATATCCATAGTTTTTACCTTTTGTTTTCAACACGTTATGGTGTGATTATCTATGCCAAACTAAAAATTTAATAAGAGGGTTTTGGCAACACCAACAAAGTAAAACAAGGAAATTCATATTTTACTTTTATGCGATAAACTAAAATAGTGAAATCTATATGCTACTTTAGGAATGCTAATGAACATTAACGAATTCAAAGCGGGTTCATATAAAAAAGGCTATGAGTACCAGTACTTCCTACCTGAGAAAATTAATCACCCCTTTTTCTGGACAGATACGGTCATCAATGAATTGTTGGAAAAATCCTCATTGAAATTGGGGGAACTGAACTCCTTTTCCCGGTTTGTTCCGGATACCGACATGTTCATCATCATGCATATTTTTAAGGAAGCCGTTGTGTCTAGTCGAATTGAGGGCACCCACACTAATATAGAAGAAGCTCTTGTAGAAGAGAACGAAATTGACCCGGAAAGGCGGGACGACAGGAAAGACGTCACAAACTATGTCAGAGCAATGAATGCGGCCATAGAAGAGCTGCAAACACTTCCTTGTCCAACAGACTCATAAAAAAGACCCATAAAATACTGCTATCGGGCGGCAGAGGCGACCAGAAAAATCCTGGTGAATTTCGGGAATCTCAAAACTGGATTGGCGGAGCAAGTCTTGCGGATGCCGTCTTCATCCCTCCGGCACATACCGAACTGCCGGAATTGATGTCGGATCTGGAATTCTTCCTCCATAATTCCGTGAGCAATGTGCCTCATTTAGTAAAGATCGCGATAGCCCACTATCAGTTTGAAACCATTCATCCCTTTCTGGATGGCAATGGCAGAATCGGACGATTGCTGATCACCCTGTATCTGGTGTCCAGCGGCATTCTCGACAAACCCCTGTTATATCTCTCCGATTTCTTCGAAAAAAATAAGACCCTGTATTACGACAACCTGACATTTGTCAGAACCAAAAATGACCTCGGCCAATGGATGAAGTTTTTTCTGACAGGAGTGATTCAAACCGCAGAAAATTCTGTGACCACATTAAAGAAGATCATGGAATTGAAAGCATCGATTGAAAAGGAACGAATCCTTCTAATGGGCAAACGAGCGAATCAGGGAATAGAATTTTTTCATCAGCTTTTTAGAAGACCTGTTGTCACAATCAAGGATGTACAGAAAATGACTGGTCTGTCTCCCAAGGCAGCAAATGATTTGGCTAAGGCCTTTGTTGAGCAAAGAATACTGGTTGAAACAACCGGCTATCAGCGCAACAGAGTGTTTGTATTTAATGAGTATCTGAAGATGTTCGGAGAGGCAGAAGTCCGCAGATAAAAATACCCCGTGAAAAAGCAAGCGAATGCAGCGAGATTGCAATCGTCCACCCTACGGCTTTAGTAAACGTTGGTCTCAACCCGTGGTGCTTCAGAGGGATCAGACCCATAAAAATATCCGGTAGAGAATGCTATGAGCGAGGAATCTGAAAACGATGAGATGAGGAAAGAGTATGATTTTTCACAGGGAGTGAGGGGGAAATATGCAAAGGCCTACCATCAAGGATCGAATGTAGTCGTTCTAGCCCCTGATGTGGCCGAACGATTTCCCAATGCTGAATCGGTGAATCAGGCACTTCGTAGCCTTGCGAATCTGATGGACGTGAAACACCAGCCTCATTAATGTAGGAAAATGGGTTCTTCGATTCACCCCACTTCATCATCTGTTTTTAGAATAGCTAATTCTTAATCAGCGGGCCACAGGTTCGACCCCTGTACGGCCCACCAATTAA
>PVMK01123815.1_pt1 | contig 20720 bp, 25 predicted proteins | sample 1853481 | NCBI WGS metagenome assembly PVMK01 (sample SAMN08533507, study PRJNA380276) | Marine sediment metagenome, whole genome shotgun sequencing project.
AAAACTACACTTGAAATTAAAGCCAAAATGGGCTCTCCAAGATAAAGTAGGTATGAGGTAACTCCAATTACAGTCATTATTTCTATTGCAGTACACGTGCACAAATGAAGAATCTTTTCTTTCATAATTACTATATGCTAATCTAACATTTTACTATTTTTCTGCAAAATAATATCTTTATTTTTTAGAACTTTTAATGAATTCTGATTGAAGACAATTGTAATTTTAGTAATAGCTCTTGCTTGTTCTATAGGAATAGTTGCAGCAGTTTTTGTAGTAGGTGGAATGTATCAGCAGGAGTTATTTGATGATTATATGGATGATGTTAAAGACTCTAACAAACAAAGGCCATTTTCAAGTCCAAATTTACCTGTTTTTGATATTTTACCGTAAAAATTTAAATTATTTTTTAAAGATAGAAAACTGAGGCTAAAAAATGACAATTTCGTGTGATCATGAAAACAAGAAACCTGTAGACGTAATAGGAATTGAGATAATGCTATGCGATGAATGTGCCAAGAAAATCAAGGAAAGCCAATAAATTTTAGATACATCTAGATTCTCTTTTTAATTGTAATAATGATGGCAGCAGGAGCTACAAAATACATTCCAACATTAAGCAAAATCAAACTAATTCCATATCCCAAAACTGATTCTTCTGAATCCATCTCTACATAATTTAGTATTGAAAGAGATGAGATCATTGGAGTGATTCCAACTTTGACTATCTCTCTAAACACTGGATTTTCTCTTTCATAATCTGCAATAATTGGTGAGAATGAATAGTAAAATTTGTTAAAAGAATTCATGAAACTTGTTCCTGACTGTGTTGTTAGAAGAGAATTATCTCGTATTTCTCGCAGAGTTTGTACTTGGGGAGCTAGTTCTGAGCCATACGTTGCAGTAGCAATTAGACATCCACCTTTAAAATTTGGTGGAGTAGCAGCTGGTATATCTCGTATAGGTACAACTTCTGGTTCATCAATCACTGCAGTAACTGTGGCTCTGAAATTTTGAGAAATTGGCTTTAGAAAATACAACGTATAATCTCCTGCAACATCAGCACTCATTGTTCTGGTGAATACTTGGGTCATTCCTTGTGTATCAGGAAATGCTGCTCTACCAAGCCGTACATTGTTTCCATTTGGATCCTCAACTTTCAGCTCGATATTATCTGAAGTATCCACAGATATTGTAAGTGTGGCTTTGGCTCCAACAGGCATTGTAAATGTAGATGAGCAATCAGAGTTTTGCTGACAGTTTAGTGTCTCTTGAAATTTTGTGGTTTTAGCCTCAACATCATATGATAATCCTAACCCTATAAGACAGATCACAGAGATTGCAAAAAGAGCTAAAAATCTCATACCATGAAATGGACTTTGTAGCAATTAAGAATTTTTAAGAAAATACAATTATGCGCATGAAATCATTACTTTTTGTGAGTTGTGATCAGAGAGGTTTTTGTGAAATTCTGCGTGAGACTCTTCTTGAAAAGTCAACTCACATCTGTAGCATTTCCACATTGTAATGTTTCTCATGATTAGTATTGGATACTTTTGTATATAAAATCGATGAACGATTTGTCTGTAAGTTTGGATTCTAAATTAGTTTCTCAAATGTATCTATGGTGATACAATTTTTTCAAAATATGCCCAAAGAGAAACTAGGCTTGCAATTGCTGTAAGTACAAAACCTATTGGACCAATCATTAAAACAATTTTCTAATTCATCAATTTAATTATAATTCCAGATTGTTTTTGACAAAGACAAAACAAAGTGTTTACAAAATTTGCAAATTGACGCGTAAGGGTGACTAAATATTTTTGTCTGATTTGAGAGTTGAAAGTTTACAAAAGACAAGCTTTCAAGTAATACTGTAAAATGAACAGTAAAACAAGTATTGGAGTTTATTGTGATAAGGTAATCTATTCAGTGCTATTATCGGATTCTGGAAATATTGAAACTCTAAAGGTAGAGAGACATGAGGGTCGAATGAGGCATTTTAGATTTATCAAGTATCTAAAGTCACTAGGGGATTTAGATTTGTGCGTAATTGTGCAAAATGATGAGGCACAACCCATCATCAATTATGTTAGGCGTGAAAAGAAAAGACCACACCTTGTCATTGAATACTCACCAATTCCAGAACAAGCAAATTACAAGGAAAATCCTGACTTGCCAACCATAGTTAGAAAATTAGTCTACAGGAAAAAGCTAAATGATGTTTTATTCTCAGATGACCAATTAGAACTAAAAGACAATATTGAAAAATTAGGTACAGGTGAGCAGGCAATACATATGCGAACACTGGATGAATCTGTCTTGGCTTTCATGGCAGCGGCTCACGGGATTTTTACAATGGAAGTAGAGTCTAGCTGATATTACAGGTATAGGAAAGTAAAAGATGAATAAAAATATTATTCTTGGATTAGGTGCTGGTTGTTTTGTTTTAGTTTTTTCTGTTATGATCCTGGGTTTTGGATTGTATCAGCAAAGCACATCTAATGAGTCTACAACTGATGGAACATCCGATACAATCGAGCTAAAATTTAATGAAAAGATTATCATCGGAGATATTGAATTGTATTTTTATGACATTGAAGATTCTAGGTGTCCACTAGATGTTACCTGTGTTTGGGAAGGAAAAGTTACTGCAATGATTCAAGTACAAACCCAAACTGAGAAAATTTCAGAAAACTTTTCTCCAGGATTTACCCTATCCTTTGCTCCATATAACATCACTCTAGTTGATGTACTACCACATCCAACTAGTACAGAAAAGCCAGATTATTTTGTAATTCTTGAGATAACAAAACTATCAGGGCCATAATCATTACAAAAAATTTTGAGTGATTCACCTAATTGGTTTTCTTCTAATGCGATGAACGATTTATCAGTTCTACGTGTCACTCTTAAGTAAAAACTACATAAACATACCATGAAAGCAAAACAAAGACAATCAAGAGAAGTCTCAATAACTGTTGATAAAATATGGGATTTCGTAGTAGATGCTTTGAATAAAGTCAGATCATCTAAATTAACAATTAAAGTTGAACCCATTTAGATGGGATTATTTTGAATCTATTGCATAATAGGAATTGAATTTTTTTAAATTACTTTATTTTCCAATCATGTTGTTTTAATTTAAAAAATATCTCATCGGTGATAAGATAATCTATTTTATTTCTCTAATAGATGTACTCCTGTAAAGCAATTTTTGCACAGATTGCTTCCTATCCTGCTTGTTAGATATTCCGCTCTTTTTTCATCTACTCTACCATGTGTAATTAGATTCAGCAATAGTTCTTTGTCTATTGATTCGAACTCTTCTGTGCAATTGCAGCTGCATTGGCACTTAATTCTGGCAGGCATTATCTAGATACACTGGTTAGAGTGTTGAACTAATTGATAAAATCTCTAGGAGAGAATTAAAATCCAAAAATCTGCATAGTTCTGCATAGTTATTTCAGAGATATCTTCGTCATTTTACTGATATTATGCCAAAACAATCCCTTACCATCTAAATCAGTTATTTTAGAGATTTAGACTCATCATATAATATCCCCTTATGGGAATACCTATGAATAATATGCTCAGATGAAAGAAATGGTAACTAGAAGATGAGTTTTGAACCCATTCTGTATTTGGGAATTCTAATCATTGCAGCCAAATTACTTGGTGAGGTAATGCATAGGATTGGTCAGCCAACTATCATTGGTAATGTCCTTGCAGGAATAATTGTTGGTCCTGCATTATTTGCACTAGTTGATCCAACTGAGGAAATTGATCTTTTCATTTCAATTGGAGTGTTCTTTTTGTTCTTTTTGATAGGACTAGAAGAAATTGATTTACCTGGATTGTTTCGTGTACTTCGAGGAAGAATTTTTGTAGGTTCTGCAGTTGGATTCCTTATTCCATTTTTTGCAGCAGGCCTATTTGCATTATCATTTTCTGATATGGATTTGATAAAATCATTTGCCATAGCAAGTGTAGTTGGGGCATCAAGCTTGGGAGTTACTGCAAAAATTTTATCTGATCTTGGAAAGCTAAGATCTACAATAGGTCTGGAGATTTTTACTGTAACTGCAATAGTTGAATTTATTGCAATTATTTTTGTCAGTGTAGTTATTCAGATTGGAAATAATGAGAATCAAACCCTTGAAGTCATGGATGCTGCATGGCTTTTTGCAAAAATGATTATCTTTTTTGTCATAGCAGGACTTGCATCTGTATTTGTTTTTCCACCTTTTTTCAGGCTAATCAAAAACTACCTACGAGTTCAGCAAGTATACTTTGGAATTGTAATTGGAGTGATTTTACTTGTTGCATATTTTGCAGAATTAAGCGGAATTCATGGGGCAATTGGGGCATTAATGCTAGGTATTGCAGTATCACGAATGAGCAAAGAAGAATATCAGGAAATCTCAAAAAATGTCCATGTAATAGGATATGGAATTTTTATACCTATTTTCTTTGCAGGCATTGGATTACACTTTACCTTTAGTTTCATAGAACTTCCTCTATGGGTAATTGCAGGAATGCTTGCAATAATTATTGGAGTGAAATTTGTTGGCTCATATGCTGCAGTAAAGATTGCAAAAATGAGACCTGCAACTACTGTTGCCTTTGGTGTAATGTCAAAAGGTGCAGTTGATCTTGCCTTGATGTTATCACTATTGGGTGTGGGAATTATTGAGAAACCAATGTTTTCATTATTAGTTTTTGGTACTCTAATTACCATGGTAATATCAAGTGTAGAGCTACAACGCAAGATACGAAAAATAGTACAAATTAAAGTTGGAACATTGGAATTAGGCTTATTGCCCGCCTTTTTTCGTAGGGTAGTATCAGATTATACTGCAGAACAAGTGATGGATAAGGAATACTCAATAATACTTTTAGAAACTAGCTTGGAGGAATTTTTACGTACTCATGATGTTAATTCAAAATCTGTTTTCATGGTGTGTGATGATAAAGAGAATCTAGTAGGCCTAATATCTCAAAAAGAAATCAAGAGAATTCACAAGAAAAATCATGAAATAATTAGAGTTGGGGATATAATGTATAAAAAATATCACACTGTAACACTAAATGAACAAATTTTCACTGTTATTCAAAAAATGAATTCACATCCATTTGATGCAATACCTGTAATTGATAATGTTGATTCCAAAAAAATTCTAGGCATTGTATCCGGAGAAAATATTATGGAATTATTAGTTAAAAAAGAAGAAAAAGAAGGCACATAGACTCAAATTTTAACAATAAAACCATCAAGGAATCAAACCAAAAGTCCAATTTTCCTTAAGGGGATTTGAAATTATTTTAGAAATATCTAAATCACTATACCTAACACCAAAACTATCTTGGAGCTACCACGTGGAATGAAAGATTTTACAGCATCAGAACACGCCAACATCGAACATATTAGATCTCACTTTAAACAACTCTCAAGTCTGTATGGCTTTTCATTTATGGATCCATCTCCAATTGAGCTTCTCTCAGTATTGGAAACAAAGTCTGGTCCCTGCAATTAGAGATGAGATTTATTATTTCAAAGACAAGGGGGATCGGGAAGTTGCACTGCGATTTGATTTTACAGTTGGTCTTACGAGATATGCAGCTGCACAAAAATCAATGAGACTACCCAGCAAAAATTTCAAGCTTTGGTGGAGTGTTTAGATATGACGAACCACAAAAAGGAAGATATCGATACTTTCATCAGTGGGACATTGAAGTTTATGGCAAGCCAGGCATAGAATCTGAAGCTGAAATTATTGAATTCACATCACGACTCTTTGATTCACTATTACTCAAAGACATTACAATTGATATCAATCACAGAAATCTAGTTGAAAGACTACATCAACCAAACATTTGATTCAACAGACCCAAAACTGGTGGCAGATATTTTACGTGCAATAGATAAAATTCAAAAAAAATCAAAGCAAGAAATTTTAGATGAGTTCAAAGATAGATATGATTTGAACAAGCTAGAAAAAATTCTAGAGTTTTCTCAAATTAAAGGAACCATCAAAGAAGTAGAAGATAAAATAGACACAACATCCCTTGTTTCTTGGGACTATCTAAAACAATTAATTGATTCACTGGAGAACCGAGGAGTATCTAATGTTAGAATTAATTTCGGTATAGTTAGAGGATTGGATTACTATTCAGGAACTGTCTTTGAGGTGTTTGACAAAAACTCCACGTTGGGAGCTCTTGCAGGTGGGGGACGTTACGATTCACTAACCAAGGCCTTTGGTAGAGAAGACATTGGTGCAACTGGCGTTGCAGGGGGGGTTGAGAGAATTATTCTTACAATGCAAGAGCAAAAAATAATTTCAGATGTAACACAAAATAGAGTTTCTGTTCTTTACATTAATGAGGAGATGCAAAAAGTTGCAATGAGCATTGCATCATTACTAAGACTTGCAAACATTCCAACTAACATCGACTTGGCAGGAAAGGCATTAAAAAAACAAATGGATCAAGCTGCAGACTCTAAATTCTGCATAATTGTAGCTCCAAAAGAGCTAGAGGCAGGCAAAGTTGTACTGAGGAATATGACGTCAGGTGAAGAATCACAAGTTGATATTGAAACTATTACAGACGATCCAGATTCAGTTCTTAATTTAGAAAAGCCCTAGTTAGCATCATAATTTCAGGTCCTGTAGTCATAGAACCAACCACTACTGTATGGTTGTTTGCTAATATTCCAGACTCTACAAAGGGAACCCCAGCGTTAATTGTAGAATGCTCTAAATGTATACCCAAAACATTTGCAAACATCTTCATATCTTCCTCGTCAGCTTCTGGATGAATTACACCACCAGAATTGTTTGCAACCATCAAAGCTCCTACTTGGTTTAGTCCTGAGATTCGCTTTTGAACCACCTCCACATCTAAAACTTGCTTGATTGTCTCAACATCCGATTGAGAAAGCCATGGTGATACAATGGCACCCTTATCATTTGTACAAATTACGTTTCCCAGTGCTGTATATTTTGAATCCAATACTCCTACTTCAAGATCTGTCTCTTTTTTTAAAAAATCATACTCATCTTGGTATGCAGTAGTTGGTAACAATACTCCATGATTGTTTATACTCATCAGTGCACCCATCAGTCGAGTGTTTGCAACTGCTGTGTACAATGGTTCTACTTCAAGATATTTTGCAAGTTTTTCAGCCTTAGTCTTTGCATACCCCATTGGCAAAAAAACAAAATCATCATTTACAGAAATGTATACTCCAATGTTTGGTCCACGATAAACATCGTACTTGAATATATCCAACTATTGCAATTTGTATTCAAACGATATGAACGTAAGGGATTCAAAGAAATAAAATCAAAGTAACCATTTCAGACTGAATCGATCTACTCATATTAATTCTGGCCTAGCTTTAAATAATATCTAAATCTGATGGGAATCATGCCAATAGCAGAAGACTTTCCTGAGGGCCTAAAGGCACTTGGAAAAATTAACCATTCAGACGGTGAACACTATCACGTCATGTGGGGTCCAGGAAGAGTTGATGAAGCTGCTAGTAATGATGAAGTAAAAGCAGCGTATGCTGCAAAAAAAGAAGAACTAGTACCATTAGGTGTTAGTGGAACAATGGTTGCAGTAGATTGGGACTCTTGTGTTGCAGATGGTGCATGTATTGAAGCATGTCCAGTTCAAGTCTTTCAATGGTATAGAACTGAAAAAGACATTCCTGCAAAAGACATAGTTGGCCAATCCTTTGAAGGTACAGGCAGCACTGAAAAGGACCAAAGAACCGACTACACTGACAAGGCAGACCCAATCAGAGAACATGATTGCATTTGGTGTATGGCCTGTGTATCAGTATGTCCTCCGCAAGCAATCAAAGTAGATCAATCAAATCAAGAACACCACGATAAAGCAGAATAAAAATAACGAGTTTCTTTATAATTTATGAAATATATTTTTAGAATTTTACCTATCATTCCCAATCATAGGATTAGGTTAGATTAATTCTATCTAGCTTTAAATAATATCTGAATAGTAATTATTTCATGGCAGATTTAGTAATATCTGAAGACTTCCATAAAGACAAAGAACCACTTGGTAGAACAAGTCATAGTGATGGTGAAAACTTTCATTTTATCTGGCCTGTAAATACCGGCAAAGATGGTGCAGCATTTTCAGACGATGAAGTTAAAGCAGCATATGCTGATCATGGAGAAGATCAAGTTGAACTTGGTGTTCATGGTAGTATGGTTGCAGTTGACTGGGATTCATGTATTGCAGCAGGATCTTGCATGAGTGTATGTCCAGTTCAGACATTTCAATGGTATAGAACTGAACAAGATATTCCAGCAGCAGATTGCCTTGACAAAACTTTTGATGGTACTGGTCTTACTGAACAAGACGAAAGACTAGACAAAAGTGACAAATCAATGCCAATCAGAGAACATGATTGTACTGTTTGTATGGCTTGTCAAGAAGCGTGTCCAACAGGAGCTATTCTAATTGATCAAGCTAACCAAGAATACCATGAGAAAGCCGCAGGTACCTTTGTTAAGATGGAAGGCAGTGGCGGTCCACACGCACACGACTAAAGAAAACTTTTCTTTTTTCTTATTTTTATCCTCAACAAATTTTAATCACTATATTTTATCGAACTTTGCAGAGGTCGCCTAGCCCGGTAGGGCGCGGGCCTTGAGAGCCTGTGTTCGCAAGGACACGGGGGTTCAAATCCCCCTCTCTGCGTTATTCTTCTAAACTTCCTAATTCTGCTAGTAAGGCTGATAACTGAATCTCAGGATTTGCCCCGACTAAAATTCTGTAATCATATTTTGCAATTGATTCTAAGATTTTAGATAGATTTTCATGCTTTGATTTGAAAACTGCAGAGTTTAGATATTTTAAAAAATCAGATTCACTCATTCCATAAACTTTGATTAATTCAATCATTTTCTCTCTGGCTTCTGTAATTTTTCCTGACAGGGCCATCTTGAGGACCACATCAACATCAGAGATTTTAGAAAGCCCAGCTGATGATTTGACATTATCTTCAGTAATTCCACCTAGACTGGCAGTTGCCTGCATTAGATTAATTGCATGTCTCAAGTCTCCCTCCGAGTAATCATAAATTGCCTTAAGACCCTTTTTGTCTGCCTTTACCTTCTCTTTTTTGGCAATTTCTCCTAGTCTATCAATTACGTCTTCTTCAGGAATTGAAGTAAACTTGAAGGTAGCACATCTACTCTGAATTGGATCGATAATTTTTGAGATGTTATTTGCAATTAGGATAAATCTACAAAATTTTGCAGTGTCTTCTATTATTCGTCTCAGTGCAGTCTGAGCATCATTTGTCATCTCATCTGCCTCATCTAAGATAATTAATTTGAAAGGCGCATCTGCCATTCCTGCAAATCTAGAGAATCTCTTTACCTTTTCTCTTACCATCCCTATTCCTCTCTCATCAGATGCATTAAGCTCCAAAGTGTATTCTTTGGCATATTCTCCAAGAATTTGCTTTGAAATGCATATGGCAGTAGTAGTTTTGCCAACTCCAGCCGATCCGGAAAACAGCAAGTGCGGCATATCTGCAGGATTTGCAATTAGAGCTTCTAAACTACCAATTATCTCAGTTTGGTTTACTATCTCTGAGAGTTTTGTAGGGACGATACTTTTCAACCCACATGCCTGTTGATAACATGTTAACCACTAGTCTACGCCCCACTAATAAATCGAAATTAGTAGGATCAATTGATCTCACTAAATGGTGAAGAGAATTGATCGATCCGATACTTGAGGATCTTATGGGGACAGAAGTGATCTTAATGGAAATAGAGAACGTAGAAAAATTGCATGAAATGGGATATGGACTAAAGGATGCCAAGACAACTCTTAGTCAAGATATCAAGTTTAATGTGGCCCAGGTAAAGATTGAGGGAAGCACAGGTGAGATCTTGAATTTACCTCGATGGATTGGAAAGATTCTTGCAGACAACAACCTTGGAGAATTAGATTCCCCTGATATGGTAACTGAACTCAAACAAGCATTATCCAAAGAAAAAATGGTAGGAGAATATCAAGTATCGACTCTTGAACCCCACTTTTACATCAAATTAAAACAACACATGAGAACATTACAAAAAGATGACTTTAATCACATTGAAAGTATGCTACTAGAATTATTTAGAATGCGAAGAGGAAAGCTAGTAAAACTTGCAGACTCTACAAAACTAAATTCTGATTTGTACAACAAGCTTACAGTTGAAGAAAGTGTTTTCTTTAAAACAATCTATGATAACAGCAAAAATTTTGAAACCCAAATAAGGAGTAATTTAATTGAGCAAAGTTCAAACTAGTACATTTACAGAATCTGCCTTGTCAGATAAGGTAAAGGACTTTCTTTATCTAGATACAAGGACAAGTTTGGCAACTACAAGTATCTTGATCAAATCGATGAGATGATGCCAAAAAATTCAAAGTACATTTTAGTCGATTACAATGATCTTGTAATAGAACCAGACCTTGCAAGAATATTCTCCGAAGATCCTGATAGTATACTTAAGTGCATTTTCTCGTGCAATAAAAGAGGCTTTACAAACCAGATTCCCTGACTATGCCGATAAAATTAAAGATGAAGTTCGTGTTAGGCTAGTTAACTATCCATCACAACGCAGTCTCAGACAAATCAATTCTGAAACCATTGGAAGTATCACAAGTGTTTCAGGAATGGTAGTAAGAGCATCAGAAGTAAAACCACTTGCAAAGGAGCTAATCTTTGTGTGCCCTGATGAGCATCACACTAAAGTAATTCAGCTCAAAGGAATGGATGTAAAAATTCCAATTGTTTGCGATAAGCCAAGTTGTAAACACAGAGACTTTGAGCTAAAGCCTGAGGCAAGCAAGTTCATAGATTTTCAAATTCTAAGATTACAGGAACTCCCAGAAGATCTTCCTCCAGGTCAACTACCTCACTATAGTGATGTCACAATCAGGCAGGATCTAGTCGACAATGCAAGACCAGGAGACAGAATCATCCTAACCGCTTTAGTCCGAATTGAGCAAGAGTCAGTTGCAGGTGTTCCAAGGGGACACAGTGGACTTTACAGGTTAAGAATTGAAGGTAACAATATAGAATTCTTAGGTGGTCGTGGTACCAAAACCTCAAGAAAAATACAAAGAGAAGAAGTCTCGCCTGAAGATGAAAAATTAATTCGCGCATTGTCTCAATCCCCTGATGTCTACCAAAGATTGATAGATTCTCTTGCACCACATATTCAAGGACATTCTCTAATCAAAGAAGCAATCTTGTTGTTGATTGTAGGTTCAAACCAACGGACATTAGGTGATGGAAGTAAGATTAGAGGTGACATTAACATATTTCTTGTTGGTGATCCTGGTACTGCAAAAAGTGAGATGCTAAAGTTTTGTGCAAGAATTGCACCAAGAGGACTTTACACATCTGGTAGAGGTTCAACTGCTGCAGGTCTTACAGCAGCTGTAGTCAAAGACAAGACAGGAATTATGATGTTAGAAGCAGGAGCTGTAGTGCTAGGTGATCAAGGATTGGTATGTATTGATGAGTTTGATAAAATGAAACCAGAAGATAGAAGTGCATTACACGAAGTTATGGAACAACAATCTGCAAGCATTGCAAAAGGTGGTATTGTTGCAACACTGAATGCAAGAACTTCAATTTTGGCTGCAGCTAATCCAATGTATGGTAAGTATGATCCATTCAAAAATATTACAGAAAATGTAAACTTACCAATTCCATTACTTACAAGATTTGACTTGATATTTGTAGTAAGAGATATTCCAACTAAAGAAAAAGATGAAAAGATTGCTCGACACATAATTCAGAGACACACTCCACAGGGAACAGACAAGCGTTCTGTGATTGACATTGATATGTTAACAAAGTATCTTGGATATGCAAAAAGGTCTTCACCTAATTTGACTAAAGAAGCAGAAGAGAAGATTCTTGATTATTATTTACAGATGAGAAATGTTGAATCCGAAGATATGATCACAGTCACTCCAAGACAACTTGAGGGTATTATTAGACTCTCAACTGCTCGCGCAAGACTACTCATGAAAGACAAGGTAGATGAAGAAGATGCTGAGCGTGCAATCTTCCTAATTGAGTCAATGCTTCAGGATGCAGGAGTTGACGTCAATACAGGCAAAGTAGACCTAGGAGTTCTTCAGGGAAGACCACGAAGTGAGGTCTCAAAAATGCAACTATTTATGGATGTTTTAAAAGGTCTTGAAGGCGACAATAAAGTAGCAGTAGAAGAAAGGACATTTGTCAAAGAATTAGAAAAGTCTGAAAAGTTTACTGAAGAAGAAGCAAGAAATTATATTCGAAGAATGCTGCGCGAAGCATCTATTTATGAATCAAAACCCGGTCATTATAACCGAGTATGAAAATAGAAAAACTAGATCTTCCTAAATCTGCAATTGATTTTTTAAAATCAGAAGGGTTAACAAAACTATATCCACCTCAAACTGATAGTGTAAAGGCAGGACTCTTAAAGGGAAAAAGTGTTTTGGTATCTGCACCAACTGCAAGTGGCAAAACACTAATTGCAACTTTGGCAATTATTAGTTATCTTTCAAAAAATAAAGGTAAAGTAATTTATCTTAGTCCACTTCGAGCATTAGCATCTGAAAAATTTTTAGAGTTTAAAAAATTAGAAAAACTCGCTATCGGAAACAAAGTCAAAGTTGGAATTTCTACTGGTGATTTTGATAATGTTGAAAAAAAATTAGAGAAAAATAATATTTTAATTTTAACAAATGAGAAGATGGATTCTATAATTAGACGTGGTGCTGAGTGGATTGATGAGATAGGCCTTGTGATTTCTGATGAGATACATTTGATTGGAGATGAATCACGTGGACCCACACTTGAGATGGTTCTAACCCAGCTAAAAAGACTAGAACACAAACCACAAATTTTGGGTCTTAGTGCTACAATTACAAATTCTGATGAGTTGGCAAATTGGCTTGGATGCAAGCTGGTAGAAAATATGTGGAGGCCAGTCCCACTATCGGAAGGAGTTTTTGATGGAGGTGTAGTAACTATGAGTGATGGTACTACCTTTGAGGTAGATAATACTATTCGTGGAGCACCCATTGATCTAGGCGTACAATGCGTACAGCAAGGAGGCCAGTCACTAATTTTTGCAGAAACTAGGGCTCGTTCCAAGTCTTTAGCAACAAAAGCAATGGATGGAATTGAACAACTATTAGAAAAAAAAGAATTAGATGAACTAGCAAAAATCTCAAAAAAAATTCTAACAACTAGTGAAAATACTGATCTTGTACGGACACTTGCAATTTTAGTTAAAAAAGGAGTTGGCTTTCATCATGCAGGACTAAATCAAACATGTAGACAAATAATAGAAACTGAATTTCGTAAAGGAACAATCAAACTATTATCATCTACACCAACTTTGGCAGCTGGCGTTAATCTTCCAGCAAGACGTGTAATAATTTCAAGCGTTAATAGATACAATGCAAAGGTTGGTGCAAACAGACCAATTAGTATACTAGAGTATAAACAACTTTGTGGAAGAGCAGGTAGACCACAATATGACAAGTACGGAGAATCAATAGTTGTTGGAAAAGGTAACAGTGAGGAAATAATTGAGCATTATATTAAAGGAGAACCAGAACCAATAGAATCAAAAATCACTGAGGACAAGTCTTTGAGGACACATATTTTAAGTGTAATTGTAACAAATCCTGGAATAAAGAAAGAAGAGATTCTAGATTTCTTTTTACAAACATTAGGTGGATTACAATCAAGAAAACCAACAATAAAATTTGCAATTGATATTGCATTACGTTTTCTTTCAAGTGAATTTTTGACAATAAAAAAAGGTGAACGATATGCGGCAACCGAATTCGGAAAAAAGACATCAATGCTGTACATTGATCCATTAACTGCAACTCATTTTCGAGATTCAATAGAAAGTGTTTCCAAGAAAAAAAAACACACATTTGGATTCTTACATGTAATTACAAATTCTGAGGAATTTTTCCCAAAATTCTCAATGAGAAACAAAGACTTTGAGGCTGCAAGTTTGATGATAGAAAATCACTCCTCAGAACTACTAGAGCCAATTTCCGAGTATGATTGCTCAAGAAGTCTTCTTGCTTTACAGTCATGGATTACAGAATCCTCAGAAACTTCTCTCTCAGATAGCCTTGGAATAGAGTCAGGAGACATGCATAGAATGGTGGAGAACGCAAATTGGCTCACATACTGCCTCAGAGAGATCGCAAAACATGTGGAAAGGGTAGATTTACTAGAAGATCTAGAAAATCTAAGAAGACGAATTGTATATGGAATCAGAGAAGAGCTTTTAGAACTAGTCAAGGTCAAAGGAATAGGTCGTGTAAGGGCAAGGGTTCTTTTCAAACATAAAATAAAGACATTAGATGATTTAGCAAAGATTCCAGTAAACAAATTATCAGAAATTGATAAAATTGGTTTAACCCTTGCAGATAAGATAAAGTCAGAATTAAAAAAGGTTAGATATTGACTGAATTAATTATTCCAGCTATTGTTTCTTGCATCATTGCTTTTTTTACAGTATATCTTATGACTCCACTATTGATAAAATATTTACATAAAAAAAATCTTGCAGTTAAAGATATTCATAAACAAGGAGATGTTATGGTTGTAAGGCCTGGCGGTCCGGCAATAATTGCGGGAATAATTGCATCAGAAATTGTATTATATGCATTTTTGCAAATGAATGAAATTTTAGCAATAATGGTTACAAGTTTTCTTGCATTCATAGTTGGATATGTTGATGATAGAAAAACTATGGGAGGCTGGTTCAAACCTTTAGGACTTGCACTTGCTGCATTACCAATTATCTTACTTGGAGCATATGATTCTGATCTTGCATTTCCATTATTTGGAGAAGTTCAAATTCCTATTCTTTATCTTGCAATAATATTTTTCATGATTATAATTACTGGAAATACTATTAATTCCATCGATGTTGCAAATGGAATTGCAAGTGGATTTATGGTCATTGCCAGTTTTTCATTAAGTGTAGCCCTGTTTATTTTACAAAATTACGAGATTGCAATTGCTAGTCTTCCTTTGGCCTTTGTCTCATTAGCTTTTTACAAATATCATAAAATTCCAAGCAAGATTTTCCCTGGAGATTCTGGTGCTCTGACTCTTGGTGCTATGTATGGCGCAATTGCTATTGTTGGTCAGGTTGAGGTAATTGCTGCTATAGCCTTGTTGCCTGCAATTTTAAACTCATTTTTGTTCCTAGCAAGTGTAAAAAAAATTGTAGATCATAGAGAGTTAAATGAAAAACCAGTAGAACTTACTGATGATTTCAAACTCAAGGCCACTAAAAATAAAAGGGCTCGAATCTCCTTGGTTCGTTTGATTGTAGCAAATACCCCACTTTCAGAAAAAGAAGTGGGCAATGTCATTTTTAAATTAGCTTTATTTTCTGCAGGTCTTGCAATAATTTCAGCATTTATGATGGAGTTTAGAATATAATGCACGGTCCTCTTTTTGGATTTTTGTTTTTGATGTGGGTTTTGATAATAATTGGAGGTGCAATTGCAGTTATTATTCTTGGACCAATTTCAATTACAGGTTATGGGGAATTTGATCCTTGGATAAATTCAATTGTTAAAGGTATAGTTGCTATAGGGTTGTCCATTCTATGGGTTTTGATCCTAGCTAAATTGAAAAATTTGATATTTAGAAAAACATTCAATTTTTAAATTAATGATTTTATCTAAAATAATTAAATCAAATATGCCAAGGCAATCCCTTTTTAATTATTTTTTCAGGTAAATCTTCCTTGTATTTTTTCAGAAAATCTATCTCTAATTTTTTGTCTCGTAGCTCATCAGGTAGCATGATTGGAATTTCTTCAATAATTGGATAAAATCTGGAACATTTTGGGCATACTATGACTCCTTCTGATATAACATCATCTTTTTCCTTAATTTTGTATAGTTCCAAAGGATGGGTTTTGTCAATTGGACATGCCAAAATTTCCATCATAGTTTTATTCATTTTAGATCTAGATAGATTGGAACACCTTGTTTGCCAGATAAAAGTGCTGCTTCTGCAATTTTTATTACATTAACTGCCTCTTGTGCCTTAACAACAAGCTCATTTTTCTCTTCAATCACATCTATGAAATTTTGAATTTGTAATAACATCGACTCTTTTTTTCCAAGAGAAACTTGACCGTTTTCTTTCTCTAGTTTAATTTTTTGAGAAATAAGATCTGAAAAAATAACTCCCTCAGAACAAACCGCTCGAAGCTCTCGAATCTTTTTTGATGAAAAACCATTCGATGAAATAATCGCAGTCTTGTTATTCTTATATCCCAACATTATGCTTGCAAAATCTTCGTTTTCATTCTTTACTGTACCTGATCTTGCAAAAACCACAAGCGGCATTTCATCAAATAACCAGTTTGCAACATCAATATCTTTTATTGAATTCTCAAAAATTATTCCTTTGTTGTTTTGTGAAGATAATTTATTTTCACTATAAAATTCTAATAGTATCAAATCTCCATATTTTTTTTCTTTCACAAAATTTTTCACTTGTTTTGTTGCAGGATTAAATCGTTCATCAAATCCACCTGTAAAAATAACTTTCTTTTTTTGTGATGTTTCTCTTAATTTTTCACTTTCTACTGAATCATATATCATTAGGTTCTCAACAAATACGTGTTTTTTTTCATACAGTAGTTTTGTTATCATTCCTACATCACTAGATGCATTTGTATCAACAAAAGCACCATCAAAATCTTCTGATGTGATTAAATTATCTACAGAATCATAATGGTTTACAGAATACTTTTCACCACACTCTTTACTTTTCTGAGAATTAGAATCACAAACAGCAGATAACACTCCTAGATCTGATAAATTTTTTGCATGACTTTCTCCGCAAATTCCTATTCCAATTTGAACAATCTTCATCTAGTACACCGAAGTCAACCAATGAGAATAATCGTCATTTTTATTCATCACAATGTCTGAATACTCATTCATCATCTTCTTTGTAATATCTCCAGGTTTTCCATTACCAATTTTTTTCCCATCCATTGATATTATTGGGGTAATCTCAGCTGCAGTTCCTGTAAGAAAAATTTCATCAGAAATCATTAATTCGCTTCGGGTAATCTCTTTTTCAAATACCTCCATATCTAGATCCTTTCCAATTTTGATTATCGCATCTCGTGTAATTCCTTCTAGAGCTGAGGCAGATAATGGAGGGGTGATCAGCTGACCTTCTCTTACGATAAAGATATTCTCACCTGGAGCTTCACTGACATTTCCATTGTGATCAAGCAAAATTGCCTCATCAAATCCATTTCTTTTTGCTTCTTGTGTTGCAATAATTGAATTTAGATAATTTCCTCCCATCTTTGCCTGAGGTGGGGTTGACATGTCTGAGAACTTTCTCCATGATGATATTCCTGCTGTAATTCCATTTTTATTAAATAAATCACCAAAGGGGAAAGAAAAAATTGCAACATTGGTCGGAGCTTTTTCTGTAACATATAGATTAATTCCGTAATCGCCAATAAAATAAAATGGTCTTATGTAACAAGATTTTTTTATTTTATTTTTTTTACATATACCTATTACGGCATCACTGATTTCTTTTATCAGAAAAATTAAGCGAAATATTATAAAATTGACCCTGATCTCCTAAATCGTTTTACATGTTCCTCTAACCTAAACACAAAAAGATTTTTCTTATTCCAATATGCTCTTATTCCCTCAAAAATTGATGTACCATAATGTATTGCATGTGTGGTAATTGGGCACCTTTGCCTTATCAATTGTAACAAACTTTCCATCAAACCAAACATATTTTGAAAGTGGAAGACTCACAAAAAAATCTCAATGTCTTTAGTACTTAATCTATTCGGACCAACCTTCCATGGGAAACTTCATTCCTAATACTCGTCTAGTTTTGTCCTCTAGTTTTGAATATTTTTCAATTACCTGCCAGTTGTCTTCAATAATTTTTTTTACACCTTCAGGAACGTCTTCCTCCCAATCTGGTTTTTTATCCACTACTGCATCGTACATTTTTTCTTTTACAGATGCAGCAGAAAGTGATCTCCTTTCTCCCTATTCTTGGTTTTAGTCTGTATAATTTTAACATGTAGCCTTCAGCCTTATCTCCTGTGTATGAGAAATAATCTCCTTTTACTCCTGCAATAATTTTTTTTCGCAACTTCCAAGATTTCAGAGATAAAAGTGGAGGCAAATATTTTTTGAAAGGTGCATCAAAAGTATAATCTTCTGTAATCAAAACAGAATCACCAAATACAGATTCTATCATTTTTTTTCTAATCTCAAAATTAAATGGAAAACTTTTACTGGTTACCTCTTTCTCCCCTAACTTGAAAATTACGGGCATGACTTTTACAGTTTCTGCTTCCTCTTTTAGCTGATTAATAATTTCAATATGTGCATTGGGTTAGAGGATTCAAATGTGCCAGATATAGGATGGTCGTCAATCATCAATGGCTTAAAAGGAGTCATATTTCAATGATTGAGTTTTTTCTCGTTTTGATAAGAAAACTTTGGTAAGAAACACAGACCTAACTATTTAACAAAATAATTATTTTAAAAATGAATACGGCTATCCGTAAGATTCATCCTTGACTTCAAAGCTTCCATCTTCACGTTTGTGATGATATGTAACAAATCCTCGTGGTGTTAAAAAGTCCATTACACCATCAATTGTTCCTTGCCATCCACAACAATAAAAGATGGTATTTTCTTTTGTAATCTTATCTCCTACTAATTCTTCTAGTGGTGAAATGCCATTTTCTCTTGGTCTAAGGAAAGTTTCAACTCTTCCTACTTGACCAGACCATGATCTGTTAAACCATTCTTGAGGTCTACTAATTGCTGCTCTATATTTGAAATTCCATTCATCTTTTCCTCTCCTAATACTCTCGTTTTCTAAATCAGTTAGCAAATCTTTGTAGCTCAACTCATCAACATAACTTGCACCGTGAAGAACAACAATTTCTCTTTTGTCTCCTACAGCATGAAAATGTTGTGCAAAGCTAACAAATGGTGCTAAGCCTGTTCCACCACCAATACAGACAATACGTCTAGTATCTTTATCTCCATTTGCAAGTGTATCGTTAATCAAAAGTGCTAAACCTGTAGGCTTTAACCACTTTATTTTATCACCCTCCTTTGCGTTGAATAATTGTGTAGTCAATCTACCTGGTAATGGTTTTCTGACCCATCTAATTACAAGCTCAATGTAATCTCGGTTTTCTGGATGAGATGCAATTGAATATGCTCTTCTAACAATTTTACCATCCTCTGCAGGATTTGGTAATCCTAATGTGATAAATTGTCCTGCTTTATATTCTGGAACTGGACCCTCATCTGGAACCAACCGAAGTATTAGTAAATCTTCTTTTAATAATTGAATATATGTAATAGTTGCTTCATTATCTACTACCATACCGTACAATCAAGGATATGTATGGTTAAATATCTTGTGCTAATTTTTTACAAAAAATTTGTATCAACAGCTAAACGTTAATAACCAATTTGAAAAACGTAATTCGGTCAGGATACTGACAAGCGGGCCGGTCGTCTAGTCCGGTAGGATAGGTGCATGGCATGCATCGGATCGAGGGTTCAAATCCCTTCCGGTCCACTTTTTTTCAATTTAACAATTAATTTGTTTCTAGTTCGAAATCTTTTTCTTTTGTATTTTCTAAAATTTCCTTTTCTGAAATTTCTCCTTTAAGATTTATCATAGCTTGCAATGCACTTTTTTTTCTTTCTATATTAGAATCTAAAATACAATTATGAACTGTGTCTTTTGCTTCTCTTGCTTTGAGATGACCCAAAGATCCTAATGCACAAGACCTTACCATGGAACGTTCATCTTTTACCAGATCAATAATTGCAGGAATTGAACTAGTATCATTTCTATTTGCTAAAACCAAAGCTGCAAATCCTCTAATATTTTTGCGGGAATCTTTGAGACTCTCAATTAACAAATTTGAAATTTTATTTTTATTTAAAACCAAAGAGCTAAATGCTTCTCCTCTCACTTTAACATCTGGATCGTCTAAACAACTTATTATTTTTTTAACAATTTCAAAATTTTCCACAGATTCAAGAACCTCTAAAATTTCGATTTTTTCTTCACTTGTGCCAGATTCTAGAATTTCAATTTCTTGCTCCAATTTATTATTACAATAGCAATATCATACTAATAATAATTACATTTTGTTCAAGTTTTATTTTTCTATACCAAAAATTACTTCTAGCTTTAAATTATCCTTAAATATCAACTTTCACATGTCAACCGAAACAAGAGACACAGTATTCATTGGTAAAAAACCGTTGATGGCATATGTTACATCTGCCCTAATTCAATTGGCAAACTTACCTTCCGTTCACATCAAAGCCAGGGGAATGAGCATTGGACGTGCTGTAGACGTTGCCCAAATCATTGCACGCAAAACAGAACAAGCAGGATATGCTATCGGTGAGATTAAAATTGGCTCTGAAGCATTAGAATCACAAGACGGTAAAATCAGAAATGTTTCAACCATAGAAATTGAAGTAAAGAGAACTTAAAATTCAACTTACTTATAATTTTTTATTTTTATTCTAGTTTTGGAAATTTGTATGTTTTCTCTAGTTTTCTAAACTTT
>PVMK01127501.1_pt1 | contig 20709 bp, 17 predicted proteins | sample 1853481 | NCBI WGS metagenome assembly PVMK01 (sample SAMN08533507, study PRJNA380276) | Marine sediment metagenome, whole genome shotgun sequencing project.
CCCTGGTGCCCGGCATTGCATAGATCATCCGCCGCCCGTCTCCACGCACCTTCACCAAGCCAAGCTCGGCAATGTCGCGTGAGATCGTGGCCTGGGCGGCTTCGGTGCCTACCTCACGCAGCGCAGCCACCATCTCGGATTGCGTAGAAATGTCCTGCTGCTCGATCAGCCGCAAAATCTCGGCCTGGCGGGAACGCTTGCTCATTTTCGATCCAATGCAGGCTCAGGTTGTGTAGTCGGCATTGATGCTCACATACTCCTTGGTGAGATCGGTCGACAGATAGCTCGCACCAGCGTCGCCGATCCCCAGATCAAGGTCGATCTTCAGCACCTGCGCGCCCATGTCCGGCTCACCACCGGTGGGGCGGCCATTGCTGAACAGCGCCGTGCCGTTGAAGCTCAGCTCGAGTCGATCGACGTCGACCTTTGCCGGGCCTCGGCCAGAGGTCGCCGATCCGGCGGCGGCGATCACACGACCCCAGTTGGGGTCGCTGCCGAACGCCGCCGTCTTCACCAGGCTCGACGTGGCGATTTGCCGAGCGATGGCAACGGCATCTTCATCGGTGGCGGCGCTACTCACCCGGATCTCGATCAGCAAAGTGGCTCCCTCGCCGTCCGCCACGATCTGGCGAGCCAGATCACTGCAAACCTGCTGGAGCGCCGATTGGAAGTCGGTGTCGGCGCGAGGTGCCTCGGCGGCGCCGTTGGCGAGCAGGATGACCGCGTCGTTCGTGGAATTATCTCCATCGACGGAGATTCGGTTGAAACTCGACTCGACCGCAGCCTGCAGAAACTCGGAAGCTTGGTCGGGGGCGAGAGCGTAGTCGGTGGTGACGACCGCCAGCATGGTGGCCAGTGCAGGATGAATCATCCCGGAGCCCTTGGCGATCCCGCCAACGGTGAAACCGTCGGTGGCAGCCACCGTGTGCTTGGGCCGGGTGTCGGTGGTCATGATCGCTTCCGCGGCATCGATCCCGCCCTCGTCGCTCAGACTCGCCACCACCTGTGGCAAACCCTTGCTGATCTTGTCCAGCGGAAGCGGTACACCGATGAGGCCGGTGGACAACACCACTACCTCCTCGAGCGAGAGGCTGAGCAGGGCTGCAGTCTCCGCAGCCATGGCGATGGCGTCCGATTCTCCTTGGGCCCCGGTGACGGCATTGGCCACCCCAGATTGATCACGACGGCTTGTGGCTGGGCGCGGCGCAGATGTGACTTCGACACTCGGAGCGGTGCCGCCTGCACCCGGTTCGTGGTGAACATGGCTGCTCCCGTTGCCCGGGGCAGGGATCGAATGATCGCCAGATCCTTTCGTCCGTTTCTTCGAATTCCAGAAGACACGCCGCTGGCAACGAAGCCACCGGGTGCGGTTACGCTCACCGTTCCTCCACCGACATCGAAGGCGCTGAATTGGTTCTCTTCATGGCGATTCCCGAAGTTGCATTGGCTGGATCTTGGTGTCGATCTGACATGTTGGCTATGTTGATTGCCGAGACTGAGTATTATTCAGTATTAGAGAATAACACGCATAGTGGCTCCAAACACCGCTCCACGTCAGCCAGGCGAAGCGGCCACCATAGACGCTTGCGACCGTGTGCGAAGAGGCGGAGCCTCGAAGCACTCGCCGCGGCGAGACCAGCGCGAGGAGAGGCATGAGCTCGGCAGACGGCTATCGGGTTGGCATTCTCGGAGCATCCGGTTACGCCGGCGCCGAGCTGATGCGCCTGTGCGCCCAGCACCCTTCCTTCGAGATCGCGTTCGCATCGGCCGAGAGCCAGGCGGGCGTCGCAATCGGTTCCCTGTACCCGAGCCTGGCCGCCGACTACCCCAACATGGAGTTCAGCCACTGGGAGGAGGTCCCCGAAGGGCTGGACGTCGTGTTCGTCGCCCTGTCCCACGGCGTATCTCAGGAGGTGATCCCCCGACTCGTCGCCAAGCACATCATCGACCTTGGCGCAGACTTCAGGCTGGACGACCCCGCCCTCTACCCAACATGGTACGGATGGGAGCATCCGGCTCCGGAGCTGCTCGACGACTTCGTGCTCGGGGTGCCCGAACTGTTCCGCGACGAGCTGCGGGGGGCGGCGGCGATCGCGGTCCCAGGCTGCTACGTGACGACGGCGACGCTGGCATTAGCCCCGCTGCTGGCGGACGGCCTCATCGAACCGACCGGGATCGTGGTCAACGGAGTAAGCGGTGTCTCCGGCGCCGGGCGCGGCGCCACGGCGGGCACATCGTTCTCCGCGGTCAATGAGACCTTCGCCCCGTACGGGCTCCTGAACCACCGTCACACCCCTGAGATGGAGATGATCTTGACCCGGGTGGCGGGAAAACAAGCGGAGTTGCTGTTCACCCCGCATCTGGCCCCAATGACCCGAGGCATCCTGGCGACGTGCTACGCACAACCGAGCGGTGACCACGACACTGAGGATCTCCTGGAGACGATGTCTTCGCGCTATGCCGGAGAGCCCTTTGTCTCTGTGTTGACTGGAATCCCAACCACCAAGGCAACGCTGGGATCTAACGCCATCCATATGACGGCGCGGCGCGATCAACGCACCGGTTGGGTCATCGCCATCGCCGCTCTGGACAACCTGGTCAAAGGAGCGAGCGGGCAGGCCATCCAATGCGCCAACCTGGCGATCGGCATCGATGAGGCATCGGGATTGGGGCGCACCGGGGTCTATCCATGACCGACAGCCCCGAGGCCGCAGTCACCTCGAATCCGGCGCTTCCGCAGATCCAGCACCTTCGCGGGCAGACGATCGTGGTCAAGACCGGAGGACGCGCCCTGGCCGATCCTGAGCTGGCTCGCCAAATCGCCGGCGACGTCGTGTCGATGCACTCGGTCGGGATCCGATGCATCGTCGTTCACGGCGGCGGACCGCAGATCTCGGAGCTGCTCGACCGATTCGGCAAGGAGACCAAGTTCATCGAAGGACACCGCGTCACCGACGCCGAGTCCCTCGAGATCACCCGGATGGTTCTCGTCGGAAAGGTGAATCGCGACATCGTCTCCGAGATCAATCGACACGGGCCGATCGCCCTCGGCCTGTCTGGCGAAGACGTCGGGCTCATCCTGGCGGAGCAGAGGCATCCGGAGCTGGGGTTCGTTGGCAACGTCAAGGCGGTGAATCCCCACATTCTGGAGCGCCTGCTCGCCGAACAACTGGTCCCGGTGATTTCCACCATCGGCTCCGACGGCGCCGGCCAGGCGTACAACATCAATGCCGATGTCGTCGCCGGTGCGATCGCCGCCGCCGTCGATGCCGCCAGACTGATCTACCTGACCGATGTTGATGGCCTGCTCGAGGATGTTTCCGATCCAGGCTCGCTTACCGCCAAGGCGACCGACACCCAGATCGAGGCCCTGATCGAGCAGGGATCGATCCAAGACGGGATGCTTCCCAAGCTCGAGGGCTGCCTCACTGCGGTGCGCAGCGGCGTCGGATCGGCCCACATCGTCAACGCCGCGACGCCCCATTCGCTCCTGGTCGCGCTCACCGACCAGGAGCTGGGAACCACGATCTCGCGACAGCAATAACGTCCACCGCTGGTGCAGCACTCGTGACAGCCCCGCCTCCGCAGTCACCAACCGAGACCTAGAAGGGCGCAAAACCGACGGTTACCGGTTGTCTCGAGAGAAGTGGAGCGTCTGTTTTTCCCGCTCTTGCCCCTTCGCGGCGGGCCGCTCGGGCCACGGCTCCGCAATGGCCTCGCCGAGAAAGACATGTCGCGCACTATCTGCAGAGCCTCTAGGCTCCGCGGCTCTGATGACGCGGTCGCAAACGATGCTCGACAAGGTCTGGGACGATCACATCGTCCGCAGCGCCCCCGGTGCGCCCGACCTGCTCTACGTCGACCTGCACCTCATCCATGAGGTGACATCTCCACAGGCCTTCGAGAGTCTTGCGCTGGCCGGGCGCCGGGTGCGGAGACCCGACCTCAGCATGGCGACCGTCGACCACGGCATCCCGACGGTGGGGCGGGAGCTCGGCATCAGCGACCCGCTGTCTAAGCGACAGATCGGAGCGCTCGAGCAGAACTGCGAGGAGCACGGCATCACGCTGTTCGGCGTCGACGACGTGCGACAAGGCATCGTCCATATCATCGGCCCCGAGCAGGGCCTCACCCAGCCCGGCATGTTCATCGTATGCGGCGACTCGCACACCTCGACCCACGGCGCCTTCGGGGCCCTGGCCATCGGCATCGGCACCTCGGAAGTGGAGCATGTGCTCGCCACCCAGACCCTCCCACGGGCCAAGCCAGGCTCGCTTGCTGTCACCGTCGACGGAGACCTGCCCCTTGGCGTCACCGCCAAGGACGTCATCCTCGGGATCATCAGGGAAATTGGGGTCAACGGTGGTTATGAGACGGTCATCGAGTACCGCGGCAGTGCCATCACCGGGCTTTCCATGGCGGGTCGGATGACGGTGTGCAACATGTCCATCGAAGCCGGGGCGGTTGCGGGAATGATCGCACCGGATGCCACGACCTTCGCCTATCTGGAAGGCAGGCCTTACGTGCCGACGGGCGCCGACTGGGAGGAGATGGTTGCGTACTGGGAGACCATCCCTTCCGATGCCGATGCCGTATTCGACCGCGAGGTGGTTATCGATACGGCCGGTCTGGAGCCGTTTGTCTCCTGGGGCACCAACCCTGCCCAGGTCGTCGAGGTAACCGGCCGGGTCCCTTCACCGGACAGTTTCGACGACCCGCTGGAGCGGGACAGCGCCCGCCGTGCCCTCGAGTACATGGATCTGGAGCCGGGAACGACCATCACGGACATCGGGATCGACCGCGTGTTCTTCGGCTCGTGCACCAACGCCAGGATCGAGGACCTGCGTGCCGGGGCCGGGGTCATCCAGGGCAGGACGGTGCACCCCGACGTCGGCGCCATGGTGGTGCCCGGCTCCGGGCTGGTGAAGCTGCAGGCCGAGGAGGAGGGCCTCGACCGCATCTACAAGGAGGCCGGGTTCGAATGGCGCGACGCCGGCTGTTCGATGTGTCTCGCCATGAACGACGACATCCTGTCGCCTGGGGAGCGATGCGCCTCGACGTCCAACCGCAACTTCGAGGGGAGACAGGGTCGCGGCGGCAGAACCCACTTGATGAGCCCGCAGATGGTCGTTGCCGCCGCAATTGCCGGGCACTTCGTCGACGTCAGAGAGTGGCAATGAAGCCAGTCTCCGTTGTCGAGGGTCAGATGGCCCCGTTGCCCCACGCCAACATCGATACCGATCAGATCATCCCCAAGCAGTTCCTCAAGGGCGTGAAGCGCACCGGCCTGGGGCCGAACCTGTTCTACAACTGGGCCTACGACCTGGAGGGCGAGCGCGAGATGGGATTCGTGCTCAACCGGCCGGAGTACGCGGAGGCGGCCGTGCTCGTTGCGGGCCCCAACTTCGGCTGCGGTTCTTCCCGAGAGCACGCAGTGTGGTCCCTGGCCGATGCCGGGTTCGAGGCGATCCTGGCGCCCTCCTTTGGACCGATCCTGGAGAACAACTGCTACCAGAACGGCCTGCTGCCGGTGGTGCTCAGCGACGAAGACGCTGAGCAGTTCGCCAAGCTGGCTCGCGATCCTGCCAACTCGGTGACGATTGACCTGCCGGCCCAACGGGTGTCCTCCGGCGACTTCACCGCCAGCTTCGAAATCGATCCCCATGTCAAGGAGCGCCTGCTCAACGGCTGGGATCAGGTCGACATCACGCTGCAGTCTGTTGCCGATATCGAAGCCTACGAATCGGACCGCCAGCGCTTCAGGCCCACCCTCGGCTAGAAAAGTGCACCCATAGGTGACCAGTCGCCCCTAGTTCGGCTGCGCCGCGTCGATGAGGTCGCGGAGCTCCGCCACCTGAGCCAGCACGCTTTGTGGACTCCCGCTTCCCGGGCTCTGCAGGCTGCGGGCCGCCTCGCCCGGATCACTCGGCTCAATGTCCGCGAGCGTGATTGCGCTGCCTTCGAGATCATCGTCGCCGACGCTGCTCAAGCTACGTCCGTCGTCCAGCCGGCGCAGCAGGGCCCCCACCTGTCGATGGGCCTCCCGGAACGGGACACCACGTGATACCAGGCGCTCGGCCAGCAGCATGGCGATCGTCTCCGGTTCCGGTGGCGGCGGGTGGAACTCGACGACCCCCAACAGCCCGGCGAGCGCAGCAAGCGATCCAGCGGCGGTGTCGTCGGCATGGAACACCGCGCGCTTGTCCTCCTGGAGATCCCGGTTGTAAGCGAGTGGCAGCCCCTTCTGCATGGCGAGCATGGCGGTCAGGTCGCCGATGACGACGGCGGCCCGTGATCGAACCAGCTCGGCGACGTCTGGGTTCCTCTTGTGAGGGAGGGCAGAGGAGCCGGTGGCGTGGCTGTCCGGGATGGTGATCCAGCCAAACTCTGCGCTGGACCACAGCACCAGGTCCTCGGCGAACCGGGACAGATGGGCCATGAGCTGGGCACACGCGAACACGTACTCGGCAACAAAATCCCGGCTGGCTACCGCGTCGAGAGAGTTGGTGAAAACCGTATCGAACCCTACTTCGGCGGCGGCCACCTCAGGAAGCAGCGGCAGTGTGCTGCCACCGCCGGCGCCCGCCCCGAGTGGTGAGACCCCGATCCGTGCCGCGGCGTCGGCGAAACGTTCCCGGTCCCGCAGCAACATCCAGGCGTAGGCCAGCAGCGGGTGCCCAAGCGACACCGGTTGGGCCTGCTGAAGATGGGTGTAGGAGGGGACCACAACCTCTGCCACCTCCTCGGCACGATCGGCCAGCACCGAAACCACCTGGTCGATGTCGCTCGTGCGACCCGTCGCCGCCTGATACAGGTAGAGCCGCAGGTCGAGGGCAACCTGATCGTTACGGCTGCGCCCGGTATGCACCTTGTTCCCGACGTCCCCTACCACCTCCACCAGGCGGCGCTCCACCGCGGTATGCACGTCCTCGTCCGTCGGCTGGTACACAAAACTTCCGGCAGTGGCTTCCTCACGCAGCTGCTCGAGCCCGGCAACGAGATCTCGGCCTTCTTCGCTGCTGACCAGCCCGGCGGCGGCGAGGGCGCGTACGTGGGCGATGGAGCCATGGATGTCGGCAAAGAGCAGCCGGCGGTCGGCTGGGTCGGAGGTGAAGTCCCAGACCTCCTGGCTGAGGGGTTCGGTGAAGCGACCCCCCCCACAGCGTCATTCGCCCTCCCCCATGCGGGCCTCAGCCAGCCGACGCAGGCGGAGGGCGTTGAGTCGGATGAACCCACCGGCGTCGGCCTGCTCGTATACGTCGTCGGCCTCGAAGGTGACGGTCGCTGCGTCGTACAGGTCGTAGAGGTCGGACCTGCGGCCAACGATGCCCATGCCGCCCTTGTACAGCTTGAGTCGTGCCTCACCGTTGACCCGGTCCTGGATGCGGTCCATAAACGCCTGGAGCGCCTCGCGTTCGGGGGAGAACCAGAACCCGTTGTACACCATTTCTGCGTACCGGGGCACGAGCTCGTCCCTGAGGTGGACGACCTCGCGGTCGAGAGTCAGCGACTCGACGGCCTTGTGAGCGTGGTGGAGCACGGTGCCTCCTGGCGTCTCGTACACACCGCGGCTCTTCATGCCGATGAACCGGTTCTCCACGATGTCCACCCTCCCGACGCCGTGACGCCCTCCGATCTCGTTCAACCGCTCCAGCAACGGGAGCGGATCGAGTGCGGTGCCGTTCACACCAACCGGTGACCCGTTCTCGAAGGAGATGGTGACCTCCTCCGGCTCGTCGGGAGCGAGCTCGGGATCGGTGGTCATGCGGAACATTCCCGGCGGTGGTGCTGCCCACGGATCTTCGAGCACACCCCCTTCATAGGAGATGTGCAGCACGTTGGCGTCGATCGAGAACGGGCTCTCCGGGGTGACCGGGACCGGGATTCCCCGCTCGGCGGCGTAGGCGACCAGATCGGCCCTGCCCTGCAGATCCCACTCCCGCCACGGTGCAATGACCTCGATGTCCGGTTGCAGCGCATACGCTGACAGCTCGAATCGCACCTGATCGTTGCCCTTCCCGGTGGCGCCGTGGGCGATGGCGTCTGCTCCTGCTGCGGCGGCCGCCCGCACCAGGCCGGCGGTGATCACCGGTCGCGCCAGCGACGTCCCCAACAGGTAGTAGCCCTCATACACAGCGTTGGCCCGCAGCGCAGGGAACACATAGTCCTGCACGAAAGCGGCTCGCAGGTCGTCGACGACGGCTTCAACCGCCCCGGTGGCGATAGCCTTGGCACGAGCGTCGCCGACCTCTTCGCCCTGCCCCACATCGGCGGTGTAGGTGAGCACTTCGGCGCCGTACGTCTCCTGGAGCCATGGCACGATCACCGACGTATCCAAACCTCCTGAATAGGCAAGCATCACACGCTTCATGCAGTTCCTCCTACGGCTTCCAACCGATCGGCCACCGACTCACCCTCGACTCCTGGCCCGCCCACCACCAGCACGGTGTCGTCCCCGGCGACGGTGCCGACCACGCCGTCGACATTGGACTCGTCGATAGCCCTGCCAACCACATGGGCGGCCCCTGGGAGGGTGCCCACCACGACGAGCCCACCGGTTGGTGTGATCTGGAGGACGTACTCTTCGAAGGCGCGGGCCAGCTCGCTGTTCGGCCCATCCGGCGGTGCTGCGCTCCCGATGCGATACCGCACCAGGCCGTCGGCACCGAGGTGTCTCACCGCACCCATGGTTTTGAGGTCGCGAGACACCGTCGCTTGGGTGACGCGGATCTGCTCTGCCGCCAGCAAGCGAACCAGGTCCGCCTGGGTGGAGACGGCCTGCTCGGAGAGCAAACGGCGAATGGCCCGGAGGCGAGCGCTCGGCATTCCATCAGTATACGCATATGCGCATAGCAGTATAGTTCAGGCACTCCTGGTTGCCGTCGAAGTCCACGGAGAACGGCTCCTCCGGGGCTGCACGCGCGCCTGGGTGTAAGGATCATGCCGGTCCGTCTTCCTGTCGACCGGTTGACGCCGCCGCGGGGGCTGCTGCATACTCACCACCCATGACAGAGAGCACCCTGCTGACAACGATCATTATTCGCTGAGGAGCCGGCGACACCAGCCGGACTCCGCTTCTCGACCTCCGCAACCGCGGGGGTCTTTTGTATCCCAAGGGAGTCACCCATGCCGAACCAAGTGGAGATCTACGACACGACCCTCCGTGATGGAACTCAGGCCTCTGGTCTGTCACCGACCGTCGGGGAGAAGCTGCGCGTGGCGCGGTTGCTGGATCGGCTGGGTGTGCATTTCATCGAGGGCGGCTGGCCGGGGGCGAACCCCAAAGACGACGAGTTCTTCGACCGCGCCCGGGACGAGCTCAGTCTGGAAACGGCCACGCTGGTCGCCTTCGGATCGACCCGCCGTCCAGGTACCGAGCCAGAGGCCGATGAGCAGCTGCGCCGCCTCGTCGAGGCCGATACCGAGGTGGTGTGCATCGTCGGCAAGAGCTCGCTCCGCCATGTCACACAGGCGCTACGCAGCTCCTCCGAAGAGGGCATCGCCATGGTGGGCGATTCGGTCCAGTTCCTCCGCAACCACGACCGCCGGGTCTTCTTCGACGCCGAGCACTTCTTCGACGGCTACCGCGACGAACCCGAATTCGCCCTCGCCGTTCTCCAAGCGGCTGCGGACGCCGGCGCCGAACGTCTCGTCCTCTGCGACACCAACGGCGGTTCGTTGCCCTCTGCGGCCGAGGAAGTGGTCACTGCGGTCGCCGATCGATTTACGGTGCCACTGGGTGTGCACTTCCACAACGACAGTGGATGCGCCGTGGCCAACGCAATGGCCGCCGTAGCCGCCGGGGCGTTCCAGGTGCAGGGGTGCATCAACGGCTACGGCGAACGCACCGGAAACGCGGATCTGTGCTCCTTGATCCCCAACCTGTCACTCAAGATGGGGCGGCAAACGGTACCGGCGGCGAATCTCGAGCTGCTGTACCCGGTGGCGCATGAGATCGCAGAGATGATGAACTCACCCATCGACCCTCGCCACCCCTACGTGGGGTCGGCTGCCTTCGCCACCAAAGCCGGTCTGCACACTTCGGCCCTGGCCCGCCTCGATGGTGCCTACGAGCACCTTCCCCCGGCGCTGGTTGGCAACTCCCCGAAACTGCTGTTCAGCGAGCTCATGGGGCGTTCCACGTTGCTGAGTGCTGCTGAAGACAAGGGCTGGGATCTCGATGCAGAGACCGCGCAAGTCATCGTCGATCGGGTCAAGGAGCTCGAGCATGCCGGCTACCAGTTCGAGGCTGCCGATGGGTCGTTCGAGCTGCTCGTTCGCGACGCCATGGGCTGGGAACAGCGGTTCTTCACCGTCTTGTCTCGGTCGGTGACCCTTCGCGATGATGGTGAGATGGAGCCGACGGCCCTGGCCACCCTCCGGATCGGGCTGGGCGATGAGGAGCTCGAAGTGTCCAGAGGCGGCGATGGCCCGGTGCACGCACTGGATCAAGCCCTTCGGGCCGCCCTGGAGCCGGTCTATCCCGAGCTGAAAGAAATACACCTCACCGACTACAAGGTGCGTGTTCTCGACTCAGCGGATGGCACCGCGGCGCGAGTGCGGGTGTTGATCGAGACCTCAGACGGCAAACGAGACTGGGGCACGGTTGGCATCCACCACAACGTCATCGAAGCCTCGTGGGAGGCCATGCGCGACGGAATCGTCGTCGGGCTCCTCAACGCCGGTGTGGCAGCAGTCGGCGACGCGGAATCTGGCTAGGAGAGCGGAGGACCGGTTGCCTCCCCCTCAGGGGGAAGGTCGCGCTGAGGTGCGACGCTTGTGTTTATGTGGCTCGTTTCGTTTCCTCCCCTCTTGGGGGAGGTGGCAGCGGCGAAGCCGCTGACGGAGGGGGCTACCAGGCCGTGTCCGGAACAAGGCAAAGCCCCCCTCCCCGCCCTACGGGCGGTACTCCCCCCAAAAGGGGGAGAAACGGACAGGCCACTTCGACAACACCCTGAGGGGGGGCTCGCGACTCGCGACTCGCGACTCTCGACTCTCTACATCCCGATATTCATCACGGCGCCGGTCTCGGCCGAGCCGACAAGCGCGGCGTACTTGGCCAAAGCCCCCTTCGTGTATCGCGGCTCTGGCGGCTGCCACTGCTGGCGACGGGTGGCCAGCTCGGTTTCGTCGACAAGGAGATCGGCTCGCCGGTTGGGAACGTCGATCCGGATCGGATCCCCCTCTGCGACCAATGCGATCGGGCCTCCACGAGCGGCCTCCGGCGCCACGTGACCGATGCACAGGCCGGTGGTCCCCCCGGAGAACCGGCCGTCTGTTATCAGCGCAACGTCCTTGCCGAGCCCAGCTCCCTTGATGCCGGCGGTGATCGCCAGCATCTCTCGCATGCCGGGGCCGCCGTTGGGCCCCTCGTAGCGGATCACCACCACGTCTCCCGGATGGATGTCGTGTTCATACAGGGCATCGAGCGCGTCTTGTTCGTCGTCGAACACCCTGGCCTTGCCCTCGAAGACCACCTCTTCGATACCGGCGATCTTGAGGACCGCACCGCCCGGCACCAGGCTCCCCCGCAATACGGCGATCCCGCCCTCCGGCGCCATGGGGTCGGACACGGGATGGATCACGTCCTGGTCGGCGGGAAGGGCGACTCCCTCGAGGTTCTCGGCCACCGTGGCACCGGTAACGGTGAGGGCATCCCCGTCGAGCAGACCGGCATCGAGGAGTGCGGACATGACGGCCGGCACGCCGCCGATACGGTCCAGATCCACCATGTGGTAGCGCCCGAATGGGCTCAGGTCGCCCAGGTGAGGGACGCGTCGGCTGATGCGGTCGAAATCCTCCAGGCTGAGATCGACACCGGCTTCGTTAGCGATGGCCAGTAGGTGGAGGACCGCATTGGTCGATCCGCCGAGCGCCATCACGACGGTGATCGCGTTGTCGAAGGCGGGGCGGGTGAGGATGCGCCGCGGGGTAATACCGGCCTCCATGAGACGCATCACCGCCTCGCCGGAGCGCTCGGCGTATCCGTCGAGCCGGTCGTCGATCGCGGGGACCGCGGCGCTTCCCGGTAGGGCCATCCCAAGGGCCTCACCGACGGCGGCCATCGTGTTGGCGGTGAACATGCCGGCGCAACTCCCAGCGCCGGGGCAGGCGGCCTTTTCCAGCTCGACGAGATCCGCCTCGCTCAGCTTGCCTTCGGTGAAAGAGCCGATGCCTTCGAACACGTTGACGATCGAGATGTCTTGGCCGCGCCAGCGGCCGGGCAAGCTGCTCCCCCCATAGAGGAACACGGCCGGAAGGTCGAGGCGGGCCGCGGCCATCAGCATGCCCGGGTAGTGACTTGTCGCAGCCGGCGACGGCGACCAGGCCGTCGAACCGTTCGGCGTGCATCACAAGCTCGACCGAGTCGGCGATCACTTCTCGGGACACCAACGACGCCCGCATCCCTTCATGCCCCATCGAAATACCGTCGGAGACGGCAATGGTGGTGAACTCGAGCCCGACACCACCGGTCGCTCTCACTCCGCGCTTTGCCGCTTTCGCCAGGCCCGGGGCCGGTCAGATTGCACGGAGTGACCTCGTTGCCTGCGGAGACGACCCCGATCTGGGGCTTGGCGAAGTCTTCGTCGGTGAGCCCGACCGCCCGCAGCATTGCTCGCGCCCCGGCCCTGGTCGGCCCTTCGGTCACATCCTGGGATCTGATCTTGTTCGGCATATCGCCGGATCCTAAGAGGCTAAGTGGGAGAGGGCGCCGGTCGCCAAACGGCGTTCCGCTGAGCCGTGGCCCGAGCGGCCCGCCGCCGCAGGCGGCAAGAGCGGGAAACACAGAGGCTCAGCGGCGGAGGTTGTCGACGCACCCCTTAAGACGTGGGCGCACTAAGGTCGATACGTATTGACAGACCTGCCACCTATCGGCATACTGCCGCAACCCATATGAACGACAACAACTCGACCACCGTACTGCTTATCGGCTAGCGCACGCGTCTCGACGCGTGCGCCTTGACCCTCCGCCAGCCGGAGGGTTTTCTCTATCTCGACCGAGGCCCCACACATGACCACCGACACTCAGATCACCGGAGCCCAAGCGCTCATCACCGCGCTGGAGCGCGAGGGCGTTGATGTGGTGTTCGGCATACCGGGCGGCGCCATCCTCCCGGCATACGACCCACTGCTCGATGGGGCGATGCGCCATGTCCTGGCCAGGCACGAACAGGGTGCCGGCCACATGGCGGAGGGCTACGCCCAGGCGAGCGGCCGAGTCGGGGTCGTGATCGCCACCTCGGGCCCTGGGGCCACCAATCTGATCACGCCGCTCCAAAACGCCCTGATGGATTCGACGCCGATCGTGGCCATCACCGGCCAGGTGTCGTCGGCGGCGATCGGGACCGACGCCTTCCAGGAGGCCTACACCACCGGCCTGGCAATGCACTGCACCAAGCACTCGTACCTGGTCACCGACCCCGACGACATCGTCCGGGTCATCCACGAGGCGTTCCATCTGGCAGGGACCGGCCGTCCCGGCCCGGTGCTGGTCGACATCCCGAAGGACGTGCTCAACGGGCTCACCGAGCTCGCCGATCCGCAGCCGGTCGTGCTGGAAGGGTACAACCCCACCACGGAGGGCAACGGGCGACAGGTTCGCGCCGCCATCGACCTCCTGGAACAGGCCGAGCGGCCGGTCCTGTTTGTCGGCGGAGGTGTGATCAAGGCCGCCGGCAGCGCCGAGCTGCTCGCCTTCGCCGAGGCTGCCAACGCCCCGGTGGTCACCACACTGATGGCCAGAGGCGCCTTCCCCGACCAACACCACCTTGCCCTCGGCATGTCGGGCATGCACGGCAGCTACACCGCTACGACTGCGATACAGGCCTCGGACCTGCTCTTCAACATCGGTGCCCGCTTCGACGACCGAGTAACCGGCGACCCAGCCACCTTCGCCCCTGAAGCCAAGGTCGTCCACATCGACATCGACCCCGCCGAGATCAGCAAGGTACGCCACGCCGACGTCCCCATTGTCGGCGACGCCAGGGTGGTGCTCGGCCAGCTGCTGGCGACGCTCGATAAGCAGCGTGGCGAGGCGGCGCCTCCCGCCCGCACCGAATGGTTCGAGACCATCGACGACTGGCAGCATCGGTTCCCGCTGGCCTACGACCAGGACCCGGAAGGGCCAATCAAGGTCCAGTACTTCATCGACCAGCTCCACGAGGCCACCGGAGGCGACGCGGTCGTGGTCGCAGGGGTGGGCCAGCACCAGATGTGGGTATCGCAATTCTGGCAGTTCACCGAACCGCGCTCTTGGATCAACTCCGGCGGCCTTGGCACGATGGGGTTTGCCGTGCCGGCGGCAATCGGAGCCAAGATGGCGCGACCCAACGATCTCGTCTTTGCCTTGGACGGGGACGGCTGCTTCCAGATGACCTGCCAGGAGCTGATCACCGCAGCCACCGAGCACATCCCGATCAAGATCGCCGTCTTCAACAACCACGGCCACGGCATGGTCCGCCAGTGGCAGCGGCTCTTCTACGGAGGACGCTTCTCCGCGACCGACCTCGGCACCGTCGCCCCCGACTATCCGGCGCTGGCCGAAGCGATGGGTTGTGCGGGCCTGCGCGCCGAGAAACCCTCAGAGGTGGGCCCGGTCATCGACAAGGCGCTGGCCATCAACGACCGACCGGTCGTCATCGAGGTCGTGGTCGACCCCGACGAGATGTGCTTCCCCATGGTCAAGGCCGGCGGATCCTGCGACAACGTCGCCATGGGCCCGGAGGATCTGTAATGCGGCACACGTTGTCCGTCGTGGTCGAGGACCAATCCGGCGTCCTGGCGCGAGTGGCGTCGATGTTCGCCCAGCGTGCCTTCAACATCCACTCGCTTGCGGTTGGCCCGACCCATGAGGAAGGCCGATCGCGGATAACCCTGGTGGTGGACGCCCCCGACGTCGAGCAGCTGTCCAAGCAGCTGTACAAGTTGGTCAACGTCCTCAAGGTCACCGAGCTGGCCCCTGACGAGGGTCTGGAGAGCGAGATCATGCTGGTGCGCATTGCCGCCGGCCCGGACACCAGGGGGACGGGTTGTGGAGACGGCATCCATGCTCGAAGCCACCCTGCTCGACCTGGGACCGACTTCGGTTACGTTCCAAGTGGCGGGCGATCCCGGGAAGCTCGCCCGGTTCCTGGAAGTGATGGAGCCCTTTGGCGTCGTCGAGCTGGTGAAATCCGGCCGGGTCGCCATTGCCAAGCAAAGCACACGCGCCGCAGCCCGGGCCGCCGGGTGAGAGGAGACTCATGACCGCCAAAATCTTCTACGACGCAGACACCGACCCCGGCCTGATCACAGCCAGGCGGGTGGCCGTGATCGGGTACGGGAGCCAGGGCCACGCCCACGCCAGGAACCTGGCCGATTCCGGGGTAGACGTCGTGGTCGGGCTCCGCGAGGGCTCGGGATCGTGGGCGGCAGCAACGGAAGCCGGGCTGTCGGTCACCGCACCCGTCGACGCGGCCGAGTCAGCAGATCTGGTCATGATGCTCGTCCCCGACCAGCATCAGCCGGTGGTGTACGCCGAGCTACAGGAACACCTGCATCCAGGCGACGCCCTGTTCTTCGCCCACGGGTTCAACATCCACTTCGGGTATATCACACCCCCTGAAGGCGTCGACGTCGCCATGGTCGCTCCCAAGGGCCCCGGGCACCTGGTCCGTCGCACCTTCGAACAGGGAAGCGGCGTTCCCGCCCTGGTCGCCGTCGCCCAGGACGCCACAGGGAAGGCACTGCCCGTCGCCCTTTCCTATGCCCACGGCATCGGCGCCACCCGCGCCGGCGTCCTGGAGACCACCTTCCGTGAGGAGACCGAGACCGACCTGTTCGGCGAGCAAGTCATCCTGTGCGGCGGGGTATCCGAACTGATCAAGGCCTCCTTCGAGACCCTGGTCGACGCTGGATACGCCCAAGAGTCCGCCTACTTCGAGGTGCTCCACGAGCTGAAGCTGATCGTCGACCTCCTCTTCGAGGGCGGCCTGAGTTGGATGCGCTACTCGATCTCCGACACCGCCGAGTACGGCGACTACACGCGGGGGAAGCGGATCATCACCGAAGAGACTCGCCAGACGATGCGGGAGATCCTCGCCGAGATCCAGTCCGGCGAATTCGCCGCGGAGTGGGTGGCCGAGAACGCGCAGGGTGCCCCCAACATGTTGCAGCAGCGTGACCGGGAGCGGGCCCACCCAATCGAGCAGGTAGGGGCCGAGCTGCGCCAGATGATGCCGTTCCTCGACGAGCAACAGCCCCCATCGTGAGGTGGCTCACTTCCCTCCAGGAGTTGTTGGCCCTTACCGGGCCGGGCAGCCAGCGCAGCTGACCCGGCCTCTCGCACCAGGCCAACAACGAACAAGGAAGTGAGCCATGACAGAACGAGTAACCATCTTTGACACCACTTTGCGCGACGGGGAGCAGTCGCCCGGTATCGCCCTCAACACCGAGGAGAAGCTCGAGATCGCCGCCCAGCTCGCCCGACTCGGGGTGGACGTCATCGAGGCCGGCTTCCCCGCGGCATCGAACGGCGACTTCGCCTCCGTCCAGGCCATCGCCCGTCAGATCGAGGGACCGGTGATCGCAGCCCTGGCGAGGGCGACCGCCACCGACGTCGATTCTGCATGGAAAGCGCTCGAGGACGCCGCCCGTCCGCGGATCCACGTGTTCATCGCCACCTCCCCGATCCACATGTACCACAAGCTGCAGATGGAGCCAGCCGAGGTGAAGGAAGCGGCTATCGAGGCGGTGACCAGGGCGCGTAGCCTGTGCGACGACGTCGAGTTCTCGCCCGAGGACGGCACCAGATCGGATGCCGACTTCTTGATCGATGTGTGTCGCGCCGCGGTTGCCGCCGGGGCAACGACGATCAACATTCCCGACACCGTCGGTTATGCCACTCCAGGCGACTTCGGACAGCTCATCGCCAAGGTGGTAGCCGAGGTGAAGGGCAGCCGCGACGACATTGTGATCTCGGCGCACTGTCACAACGACCTGGGCCTCGCCGTCGCCAACGCGCTCGCCGCAGTGGACAACGGCGCCAGACAGGTGGAAGGCGCCATCAACGGGATCGGCGAGCGGGCGGGCAATACGTCGATCGAGGAGATCGTCATGGCACTGCGTGTCCGGTCCGACGTTTATGACATCGAGACCGGCGTCGATACCGCCGAGCTCTGGCCGACGTCGCAGCTGGTGTCCAAGCTCACCGGCTACCCGGTCCAATACAACAAGGCGGTGGTCGGCCGCAATGCCTTCGCCCACGAGTCGGGAATCCACCAGCACGGCATCCTGCGGGAGCGCACTACCTACGAGATCATGGATCCCGAGGCCGTCGGTCAGGCCGGCACGGTGCTCGCCCTTGGCAAGCACTCGGGACGGGCCGCCTTCCGCGATGCACTCGAGAAGGTCGGCGTGGAGGTCGAGGGCGAGGCCTTAGAAGAGGCCTTTGCCCGCTTCAAGCAGCTTGCCGACCTCAAGGTGCAGTTCACCGACCGCGACCTCGTGGCCATCGTTGATGAGCAAACTTCTGCCGAGGATCTGATCGAGCTGCTCGCCGTCCACGTCTCCGGCGGCACGACGGTGACGCCGACGGCGAAGGTCCGGGTCCAGACCCGAGGCATGGAGTTCGAATACGACACCGAGGGTGACGGCATGGTCGACGCCATATTCGAAGCGGCCATTGCTGCGTTCGGTGTCGAAGCGACGTTGCTCGGCTACAACGTGCGCCCGTTGACCCCGGGCTCGGATGCGATTGCCGAGATCGAGGTGACGATGCGGATCAACGGTGGGGTCTACAGCGGCATCGGTGTGTCGACCGACGTCGTCGAAGGGTCGGCGCGGGCGTTCATGGCAGCCCTCAACCGGGCTGCTGCGGCAAACGTCGCCAAGGAAGTAGCGGCAGCGGCCAACGAATGAGGATCGCCGTGGTCGGCGGAGACGGGACCGGCCCCGAGGTCGTCGCCGAGGCACAGAAAGTGCTCGACGCGGCGGCCAGCCGGTTCGGTCTCGACCTCGGATACGTCCCCATGGACCTCGGCGGATCCCGGTACCTCCGCACCGGCGAGGTCCTGACCGACGCGGATTTGGAGCAGCTGCGATCGGTCGACGCCATCCTGTTCGGTGCCATCGGTCACCCGGACGTTGCTCCCGGGGTGCTGGAGCGGGGTCTTCTGCTCCGGATTCGGGGCGAGCTCGATCAGTACATCAACCTGCGGCCCATCAGGCTGTATCCGGGAGTGACCAGCCCGGTTGCGGCATTGGGTCCCGACGACGTCGACATGGTGGTGGTGCGGGAGAACTCGGAGGGCCTCTACGCCGGATCCGGTCGCTACGAAGCCGAAGGCACTCCGAACGAGGTGGCGATCCAGGAATCCGTCAACACCCGCCCCGCCATCGAACGCTGCGTCCGCTACGCCTTCGAGCTGGCCATGACGCCGCGGCGCCTGGTCACGCTCGTCGGCAAGACCAATGTGCTCACCTACGCCTGGGGGCTGTGGGAGCGGGTAACCAATGAGGTCGCCTCCGAGTACCCGGAAGTGAGCCTCGACTATGCCCACGTCGATGCCGCCTGCCTGTGGCTGGTCGAAGATCCCGGTCGATTCGATGTCATCGTCACCGACAACATGTTCGGCGACATCATCACCGACCTCGGAGCCGCCATCCAGGGCGGCCTTGGCATTGCCTCGGGGGGCAACATCAACCCGCAGGGGGTCTCTATGTTCGAGCCGATCGGGGGCACGGCACCCGGCTTCGAGGGGACAGGAAAGATCAATCCTCTCGCCGCCATCGGTGCCGCCGCCATGCTGCTTGCCGAGCTCGGCGAGACCGAGGCCGCCGAAGCTGTCGAGCGGGCCGTCGCCGAAGTGGCCGGCTCGCTTCCTTCGTTGCGGGCGGGCGAGATGGGGTTGACCACCTCAGGTGTCGGCGACCGCGTCGCCTCCTTGGTCGGCCGCTGACACTCCGGCGGCCTCGCAACACTGGGGAGTGTCCGAGATGCTGTTGCATGACCCCGATCGACGGCCTATCAGTGGGCAAGGCCTCTCCCCGATGGCGTCGAGGTGCCCGAAGGCCGTGGCCAGCCGACTCCATACGCACGGGCATACTTCCCGACCGGCGTCTTGGTCAGCGACCGGTAGTTGCCCTGACGGGTTGCCGCCATCGCCCCCCGAAGTAGCTGGCTAGCTCTCAGGGAGGTGGTTGAGGGCGTGCTCGTCGAGACGACCGCCGACCTGGCTGATGACGGCAGTAGCACAGCGCGATGCGAACACGGCGCACTCCTGCAAGGACTCGCCCGCCGCCCTTTGGTAGAGGAACGCCGCGGTGTGGGCGTCGCCGGCCCCGGTGGCGTCGGTCACCACGTCGACCGGATATGCCTCCTGAACGATGATGTCGCTGCCGTCGGCGACGACACAGCCCTTCTCCGTGCGCGTCAGCACGAAGAGGGCGTCGAAGCCGGAGGCTCTGTCCACGGCCTCGTCAAAGCTCTTTGTCTCAAAGAGGCTGACTATCTCGGTCTCGTTGGCAAACACAATCCCGGCGTGCCGAGCCGTAGCATCGAGGAACGCGTCGCGATGTCGCTCAACGCACAGCGCGTCCGACAGCGAGATCGCCACGACCGAGCCCTTGTGCTCTGCGACCTTCATCGCTTCCCTGGCGAGCTCGGGGCCCTCGGCGATGTCCCAGGCATACCCCTCGAGGAGGACGACCGCGGGGTCGCCGATGGTGCGTTCGTTCACCTCGTCCACCCCCAACTCGGCGCAAGCCCCGAGATAGGTCTGCATGGTCCGCTGTCCGTCTGGCGTGATCAAGATGTGGCTGCGCGCCGTTGATGCCCCGCCGTCGAACGGTGGCAAACGGACATCGACCCCGAGCGACTGCAGATCGTGGGTGAAGATGCGACCAAGCTGATCGTTGGCGACACGGCCGATGAATGCCGCCCTGGACCCGAGACTCGCTAGGCCCGCGATCGTGTTGGCGACCGAACCGCCGGACATCTCGACGGCGGGGCCCATCATCTCGTAGACCTCGATGGCTTGATGCTCGTCGATGAGCGTCATCGACCGCTTCTCGGCACCGATATCTGCGAGGAACCGGTCGTCAACGCGGGCGAGCACGTCGACGATCGCATTACCGATTCCCAGCACGCCGACCCGCGATGTCATCGTCTGCCCTGCCATCTGCTTGGTTCAGTCCGCTGCGGCCTCGGCCACCCTATCAGTGGGACCGGCGCCTTGCGATCGGCTCGAGCGGCGGCAGCCGACAGGAGACCGAGCGCCCCACGGGGACGACTGGCGGTTCGAGCTCCGGGTCCATCGAGCGTCTCTCGGGCTCAGCTATCGAGTGTCGCCAGCCAGTCCTTCCGCCACGCCTCGGTACTCTCGACCTGGTTGAAGGTGTAGAGGTGCAACGCCTCGATCTTTGCCGACGGGTCGCGGATCACGTCGGCGAGGCCCATGATGAGCTTGTCTGGCGAGTACGTGCCCCGGCGCAACAGTCCCTTGTGCTTGGACAGGAATCGTACCGAATCCCCGACGCCGATCCGCGCCGAAATGCTGATCAGCTTGTGCAACGGGGCAACCCCGGGAATTCCGAGGTGAATCGGGAGCGTGATGCCGTCTGCCCGCACCTCGGAGATCCAGTTGGCGATGATGGCCGGGTCGAAGCACATCTGAGTGGTCATGTGCGAGGCGTAGGGCTGCTTGTCCTTCAGTGCCTGACGCAGCACAT
>PVMK01117384.1_pt1 | contig 20705 bp, 22 predicted proteins | sample 1853481 | NCBI WGS metagenome assembly PVMK01 (sample SAMN08533507, study PRJNA380276) | Marine sediment metagenome, whole genome shotgun sequencing project.
AAATCCTCATAAGAAGGTGCTGAAGTCATTATCTTTGACATACATTTCATAGAACCCCGTGACCTTGAGGATGATAATTTATTTGCAGAGGCAATAAAAAAGGCCGGCAGGGTTGTACTTGCTGAACCTCTAAAAGCCAGGGAAGTTCCCTTGTCAGGTAGTGGCGAATCCCCTGCTGGAGTTCATAGTATTGTTAAAATAGTGAAACCGCTTGAGTCTCTTTCGCGTTCCGCTATTGCAACAGCACCCTTCCCTTTGCCCAGAATACCTTTCAAGGTTAATCAGTATTGGACATTCCAGACAGGCGCTGGAGATTCCCCAACGTTCCCAGTCGTTGCATTCCAGCTTTTTACTTTACAGGTATACGAGGAGTTTGTTCATTTGTTGGAAAAGGCAAGTCCAATTTACCCAGGAAAATTGCCGAGTGATAGCGATACAACAAGCGTAAAAAATCTGACGAGAACTATAAGGGAGATTTTTGAAAGCAACCCGTTGATTGCAGAAAAAATGCTTGAAGAATTAGAACATTCAGAACCCGTATTGGCTAATGTGAAAACGCATAACCTGCTTAGATCCCTCATAAGAATGTATCAGGGGTGCAAATAGCAGATATATAAATTTCTATGGCCCCCCCCGCACTATTACGACCATACCCTATCATCAAGTATTGCAACTGGGTGAAAGGACAGGTGGGGACAGACAGATAGACCTTAAGGGTAAGGCCGTGTTTGTGGGGCTTTTCGGAAATAGTGATGGCAGAAAGAAAAGATAGTTTCTATACGGTTTTTTCACAGGCAAACGGCATCTTTATCAGTGGTGTAGAAATTGCCGCAACCGCATTCTCAAACCTTCTGGAAGATACTCCTGTGGAAAAGATCAGCTTACAATACCATATTCTTATTATCCTTATTTGGGGCATCCTCACAGGCATTTTTTGTCGTATGACCCCTATTGTATTTTCGGCATTGGGTGTGGTCGGATTAAGCGGTCTTTACCTAGTCGCTGCAGGGTATCAATTTAGTAGCAATCATATCTGGTATCCTATTATTATTCCGTTACTTGTCCAGACTCCCTCGCTTTTTTTAGTGCTGTAGTATGGAAATATATTGATTCAAACAAGGAACGTCAAAAAATCAGAAAAGCCTTTGAATATCACCTCCCTAAACATGTTGTTGATCAATTAGCAAAAAATATTGGACATATCGAGACAGGCAGCCAGGTTGTCCATGGAATTTGTTTAACTACAGATGCAGAGCATTACACCTCTTTATCCGAGACCATGGAGCCAAAAGAACTTGCCGGCTTCATGAACAAATACTATGAAACGATCTTCACACCGACAAGGAAGCACGGCGGGGCTGTTTCAGATATTATCGGTGATTCCATGATGGCATTATGGGTGGCGTCACGTCCTGAGGTTTCCCTCAGGGAAAAGGCGTGTTTCGCTGCGCTCGATATTCAAAAAGCAATGCAGAAAGTTTAACCATTCATCTGATATAAAGCTCAATACACGCATCGGGTTACATTACGGTGAGATTATGCTCGGTCATATTGGCGCTGTTGACCACTATGAGTACCGCCCTGTGGGTGATATGGTCAACACGGCGTCAAGGATAGAGGGCCTTAATAAACATCTTAGTACACGGGTATTGGTTTCTGAAGAGGTTGTTGATCAGATTGATAGCTTTCCAGACAAGAGAAGTTGGAAGTTTCAGGGTTAAAGGAAAATTAAAGCCGATCGTGATATATGAATTATTATGTCGTATTGAAGAGGCTGACGAAAAGTTGAAAAAGGTTTGTGAGCTCTTTGCTGAGGCTTTGAGTGATTTTAGAACGCAATCCTGGGATCAGGCGATAGAGAAATTTAAACAGTGTATCGAAAAACTAGATAAAGACGGTCCATCGCTCTTTTATATAGGACTTTGCGAGCAGTACAAGGGAAAATCCCACCTGAAGAACCGTGGACCGGGGTGGTCCACATGGAAAAAAAGTGAGTCCATGTGGAAAAAACAAGCGCTCTAGAATAAGAGGCAGGCAATGACAAATAAATTTGTATCCCTTTGTGTGTTTATAGTGTGTTTAGGTTTTGTGATAGCCCCACTGTACCCCCGGACTTCTTTTGCAAAAACGTGTGAGCAATGGGTTGCAAAAATTGTTTCCGTGCAGGGAACCGTAGAGTCAAGGAGAGGGGGGGGGACACAGTGGCAGCCGGTAACATTATACGACACATACTGTGCCGGTGACATGATTCGGGTGCTGGAGAGAAGCCGCGCAGACATTGCCCTGGTTAACCAGCCGGTTCTGCGTCTCGATCAGAACAGCACAATCACTCTTGGAGGGGTGAAAGAAGCACGAACCTCAGTAGATAGAGCTGGGCCAAAGGAGCCGTTCATTTTTTGAGCCGTGTTCGTCGGGGTCTGGAGGTGAATACTGCGTTTGTAAACGCTGGTGTGGAAGGAACAGAGTTTTTTGTCAGAGTTGAGGAAGATCAGGACCTTTATTTCGGTATTTGAGGGACAGGTGCTGGCTTCAAACGAAGCAGGAAACCTCACGCTCAACAGTGGTCAATCGGCAGTAGCCGAGGCAGGTCGAGCACCTGAATTGCGTATTGTGGTTAACCCCCGGGATGCGGTTCGATGGGCATTGTACTATCCACCCATCATCTCTTTTTCCCCCGATGATTTTAAAAAAGGAACAGAGTGGTCAGAGAGGGTTAGAAAATCACTGGAGTTTTACAGGAAAGGTGAAATTGATAAAGCCTTTGATAGTATTGATAACGTTTCAGAGGATATCCGTGATCCGCGCTTTTTTATCTATCGGGCCTCATTACTGCTCACCGTGGGCCGTGTAGATGAGGCCGGTGCGGATATCCAGCAGTCCTTGAGCCTTGATCCGAATTACAGCGATGCTCTTGCGCTTCAAACGATTATCGCCGTGGTGCAGAATGATAAGGAGAAGGCACTCAATATTGCCCGAGTCTGTCGAGGCAAGTCCTGCCTCTGCCATGGCGCGTATCGCTCTTTCATATGCACAGCAGGCCAACTTCGATCTGGAAGGCGCCCGATCAAGCCTTGAAGAGGCGGTGAAGCTTTGCAGATGACAATGCGTTGATCTGGGCGCGGCTGGCTGAAATCCACATGTCGTTCGGCTTCCTTGACAAAGCCCTGAAAGCCGCCAGGCAGGCTGTCTCTCTCGATCCGGACCTGTCAAGGACCCAGACTGTTCTGGGATTTGCCTACCTTATACAGGTTAAAACAAAACAGGCGAAGGAGGCCTTTGAAAAAGCGATTACGCTTGATCAGGTTGCCCCCCTGCCGAGGCTGGGGCTGGGATTGGCCAAGATACGGGAGGGCGATCTTCAGGGGGGACGAGGTGACATTGAGATTGCCGTGAGCCTTGACCCCAACAATTCACTTATCCGCAGCTATCTGGGCAAGGCGTACTTTGAAGAGAAACGAGCGGAGAAGGATGGAGTCGAGTATGCTACTGCAAAGGAGCTTGATCCCAACGACCCCACCCCGTGGCTGTACGATGCGATTCGTAAACAGACCATCAACCGGCCGGTCGAAGCTTTGCATGACCTGCAGAAAGCTATCGAGCTGAACGATAACCGGGCGGTCTACCGTTCCAAACTACAGCTTGATTCAGACCTGGCTGCACGAAGCTCAAGCCTTGCTCAAATTTACAATGATCTGGGATTCCAGCAGCGGGGTCTGGTGGAGGGGTGGAATTCGGTCAACACAGATCCAACTGACTTTTCCGGTCACAGGTTTCTGGCAGACACCTACGGTGCTTTGCCCCGCCACGAAATCGCCCGGGTAAGCGAGCTGTTACAGTCCCAGCTGCTGCAGCCCATCAACATCACTCCGATTCAGCCCCATCTCGCAGAAAGCAACCTGTTTCTTATTGGCAGCGGAGGTGCCGGAAATCTCTCCTTCAACGAGTTCAATCCCCTGTTTAACAGTGATCAGTTAATACTGCAGGCAAACAGTATGGTAGGCGAAGACAGTACACATGGTGTTGAAGGTGTCATCTCAGGTATTTACAAAAAGGCTTCCTTCAGCATTGGTGGGCTTCACTATGAGACAGATGGTTTTCGAACAAATGCTGATCAGGATGATGACATCTTCAATACCTTTTTTCAACTTGAGCTTACTCCAAAAACGAGCATCCAGGCTGAATACAGGTACAGAGATACCGAAAGAGGTGATACACAGCTGAGGTTCTTTGAGGATGATTTCCGCCCGGACCTCCGTCATGATAACGATGCCAAAACATATCGGATTGGTTTCCGTCATTCCGTTTCGCCAGCCTCTGTTTTTATCGGCAATTTCTCTTATCAAAAAGCAGATGGCGGTTTTTCTGAGCTGTATTTTAGCAGTAGCTTCCCGTTTGCACCACCTGATATAGAGATTTTTACAAACGACGATTATGAACAGGATGCTTACGGTGGTGAGCTGCAGCACCTGTTTCGCTCAAAATATATCAGCACCATCGTTGGCGTTGGATATTTCAAAATAGAAAGGGAGATAAAAAGCTCTCGAGGAAAAACTTGGCCCGGTAACGGTAACATACCGCCTTTGGCGTGGGATTTTTCTACTGATAAGGCAGAAGCCGATATCAATCACTACAATCTCTATCTGTATTCCCATATCGATCTAGTAAAAAATGTGTCAGTCAACATCGGAGTGAGTGGCGAAATTTTTGATACGGATATAGAAAAAAGTAGTGGTCCGGATGATAGATGAAGACCAGCTCAATCCCAAATTCGGGATCGTCTGGAACCCTGTTAAGAATACGACACTTCGCGGTGCTGTATTCAGAACTTTTAAGCGGACACTGATTACGGACCAGACCCTTGAACCCACTCAGGTGGCCGGTTTTAATCAATTTTTTGACGATGAGGAAGCAACTGATGCGTGGCACTATGGCGCTGCTGTCGATCAGAAATTCTCCCGGAATATATACGGGGGAGCGGAATTTTTTTACAGGGACCTTGAAGTGCCGTGGGTCGATTACACTACCGTTGATGGTGAATTGACGTCTCAGGTTAAAGAAGCTGGTTGGGAGGAATATTTGGGACGTGCCTATCTTTACTGGGCTCCCCACAAGTGGCTCGCACTAAAAGCAGAATATCGATACGAAAGATTTGAAAGGGCTAAGGAGATCTCTTTAAATATGAAGGAAGTAAAGACGCATAGCATTCCATTGGGTATTAATTTTTTCCACCCTTCCGGACTGACTGCCAAACTGCAGGCAACTTACTATCACCAAAAGGGTAGTTTTCAGAGGGCGGACGGACTTAGGGGAACTTTTGTGCAGGGTAAAGATAATTTCTGGGTGGTCGATGCCGGCATAAGTTATCGCCTGCCCGATCGGTACGGGTTCATTACAATTGGGGCAAGAAACCTGTTTGACGAGTCTTTTGAATATGCTGAAACAGATTATGATAACCCGAGAATACAGCCGGACAGGTTCATTTTTTGCAAGCTTACAATTGCCTTTAACTAAAGAAATATAAATAAACATATTATTTGACAATTAAAATTTATATGCTATATATTAGCAAATATCATATAATAACAATAAACAGAGAAGTGTTTAATTTGATAAGTAAATAATAAATAAAGGTTGGTTAGGTTTATAAGTAAAAGATCATAACCAACATTGTATTAACGAAACTTGGTAAAGGAGGGTACCATGTTCAAAAAATTTAGTAGCTTATTGATTATTTTTGCGGTTGCCATAAGCCTGATAGTGCTGTCGCAAACCGAGAGCAATGCTTGCGGAGGCTGTTCAGGGATTCCGTGTGATGGCGAGGGAGATGGTGGAGGACAAAAAATCGGTTCTTATATAACATGGTTTGACATTGTGCGCTTGGAAACGCCAGTACCGCTAGGAACGACCATGTTTATTAAAACCAATATTGAGGCAGTTTCGGGGTGTATCGTCTGCCAGGACCCGGAAACTGATGATGAGAGTCTTGTTTCCTTGCCCAGCCGCGAAATTTCAACTCAAATTTATTCCCCATCTGAAGACTTGCAGCCTGTTGGGGATGGCCTTGAAAGACTTACGCAGGAGGCGTGCGAAACAGCAGTAGAAGAAGTCTGTGCTGAATGCGATGGTCAAGTTTACAAACTGACTCTTAGGTACGACGGAGACTTATCTCCAGCCCATATAGCAGTCTATCAGCATAAAAATGACACTCCTCTTTTTGAAAGTGATAATTTAACTACCGGGGATGAGTTTACTGTTATTGGGATTAATAATCATGACACCTTGGGCCCAAAAATCAAGGTGGACGGAGAACTAAACACCGAGATTCATACCAGCTGCTCTGAACCAATCGGACCGGGATTTGTGAGTGGTGACTTCACCGTTATTTCTGCTTACAGCAGATACGGCGGGCTGCTATGTCCTATTGATGGTAGTTTGAACGGTAGTGAATGTATTGTAGATGATTTCGAGCAAGAATGGGGTCTGTCCAGTGCTGACTGCCAAGACCACCCCGGCTGGATGCCTTCTCAAATTCTCTTACAATCCAATTACCTCACGGGGACGATACTGTATTGTACCCTCGATGAAAATGGAAATCCTTACCTCGATGAAAATGGAAATCCAGACGACTGCTCCCAGGGAGACGAAATCTGTCTGTATTGCCAGACAGATGAGGCCTGCGAGACTTGGAATGACGATGGAAATGTCATCTTTGACTGCGTACCGTGTGATGTTGACAATGATAGTGACGGCGTTTTAGATGATGATGATAACTGTCCAATTAATTGCAACTCCGGCCAGCTTGATGCCGATGAAGACGGTATTGGTGATGTGTGTGACAGTACTCCCGGATGTGGCCCATGTGAGGATGAAATATGTGTCCTATGTGAGCAGGAGTGTGAAACTACAACTATTCCTGAACTAATATCTCCTGAAGATGGTGCCTTAATGGATAATGGACGTTATGACATTTCGGATTCAGTGGACTGGATTTTTAGTTGGAGCCCTATTGCTGAAGCTAAAAAATACAACCTCTTTGTAATGCATACAGGTTCGATTAACCCTTTTGTTAATAATTTAGATATAGATGATACAACATATGATAATATAGATTATGATTGCAATGGATATGTTCCTGAAGAGAATAGGTTAGATTGGTATTGGAGAGTTAGAGCATATATAGATGGTCAGTGGGGGGATTGGTCAGAAGTTAGATATTTTGATGTTGAACCACCAGACCAAGATTCTTCGAATAATAATTGCAATTAGCACTTGCTCATAAAGCCGGATGAATTAAAAAGGTGATATGATTTAATTTAAGATTTTACAAGAAAACTATAAAAGGCAGGGCTTTGGCTCTGCCTTTTATATATAACCATGAGTAAGCTTAACAAAATCCAGAGTCAACCTAACGTGGCATTATCTTGATTCTGCACTTCTTTTATATAATCCTCTCAACTGTGAAGCAGACAAGAGCAAACTTAGAAGCAAGAACAAACACTAAGCAACAGCAGGTAAAACCAGACGACTTCTTTTTGTCACTGGCAGTTAAGAGGTCAACGGTTCGATTCCGTTCAGCTGCACCAGGTAATGCTAATCTTCAGCATTGCGTTGCAACTCAAAAAACTAACAATATCTTATTGTTCCTGTTTCTGAAGAGGAATGATGAGTGTAAACGTGGATCCGTCGAAATCCCGGCATTCTGCTGAATCGGTAATATGGCTGCAGCTGGAGATGATTCCCGGACACGGGGCAGCCTCATGGGGGATGTTGTGGCAGCGTTTACTTGAAAAATCGATGTTAAAATTGAAACGTTCGGAGAGCGCACGGATCCTGAGCAGGTCGGAACCGGTGCCGCCGGCATTGAATTCATAAGGCCTTTTGGATGAATAGTCCATGGTGTCCTGGGTATGAAAAAAGCCGCCGAAAATCATCTTTTGGTTTCCAGGCGAGATGCCGATACCAAAGTCTCGAATTTCAATATAACAGTTTTTGTTCTTGTGATAGGAACGTATCACAATACGGCCTTCGTCAGGGGTGTTTTCAATGGCGTTTTTAAGCAGTCCTTCAATGACTTTTTCAAGCACACGGCGATCCATATAGACATCGCCGCAGCCCTCAAATGTTCTGATGAGTTCGATATGCCTGCGGCCCATGTTGTTTCGAGCCAGATCGCAAAGGTGGGTTAAAAACGGTTCAAGTTCGATCATTCCCGGGGCAGGGGGTTCCGCTATGGTAAAAAGCGCTGTCAGGCGGTCAAGCAGCCCGGCGATAAATTCATTGTTGCGGTCAGTGTTTTCATAGACCTCATCAACCAGGCTGACCGCACTGTGAATCAGGTTCAGAATCCCCTCTTTTTCTTCAGTGGCTTTTTCATTCAGAATATCATCGATTTTCAGCTGCAAATCGATCAGGCGCTGCACATTACGCTCACCACGGTTAAGCGTTTTATGCAGCGGGGAATCTTCTGTAACATCCAGCACCTTTCGGACACGGTCAAAAACACCCAGAATGATTGAGAGCGGTGTCTTCAACTCATGTGACAGGTGGTTGATGATTTTTTCTTTTGCCCAGTCCAGTTCCTTTAAGTCGTGGTAAAGCTTGGCATTTTCAAGGGCGATAGCGATGTAGTGGGAAGTCGACTGCAGAAGATCAAGATCTACATGGTCGAAATCGCCGATGCGTTTGTTTATGATTTGCAGCGTGCCGATACATATTTTTCTGCGGTTAAGCAGAGGAATGCACAGAATGTTTTTGGTGGTAAAGCCGGTTTTTTTATCAATGTCAGTAAAAAAACGGCTGTCATTGTAGGGATCATTAATGATAAGCGGTGTTTTGTTATGTAAAACCCATCCGGCAATCCCCTTATCGGATGGAAAGCGGATTGGATCTGTTTTAATATCAGTTGAGGCCAGAGAATAAAGCTCCTCATTTTCAGGATCGTACAGCAGGACGGAACAGCGCTCAGACTCCATGATTTTATTAGTCTGGTCCACAACAATGGAAAAAAGTTTGTCAAGATTGATTTCCGAGGTGATCCGCTGACCAAGCTCAAAAAGCATTTTGTATTTTTGTGACGAATCGTAGGTCATGGGGAAAATAATGGTAACAGGTTAATTTGGCATATTTAATGGTAATTGGTTTGTTGCTGGTTGATCGCTACACTGTTGTTTTTGGCAACTCAACCACTAACAACATATAACCTAACAATCACTGTGGTTGTTTTCTCTGTTGGCTTATCACATTGTTGCTTCGCTTTTGCAAAGTATTAAATAAATTAATGAGCATGTCAATTTATAAGAATGCAATTAATAAAATATATTCTCAATGAGAGTAAATTTTACTAATGTTCTTGACAAAACATTCATTATGATCAATAAATTAAAAAAATGCCAATTTATAAGAACAAGATTATTATGCATATATAAAATCAATGATATAATAGTTATCTAATGTTCTTGACTAAATATTCATTTATTTAATATACTTGTCAAGTTAGAATCAGATCGTTTGGGTCGTGGCATAAGCCTGAAAAGCTAAAAGCATTTTAATTACTTGAGGAGAAAAAACATGTTTAAAAATATTCTCGTTGCGTTAAACGAATCGAAATTTGACCAGAGTGCAGTAGATACTGCAGCAAATCTTGCCAGACAGACTGGCGGGAAGGTAACCCTTCTTAAAGTTCTTGAGCTTGTGCCGTTGTTACAGAGCGATAAAGCTGAAGAATTTAAAGTGATGAAAGAAAAAATTGATCAGTATATGAAACCGCTGCTGCAGCAACTCACTGATCAGAAAATTCACAGCGAGGCATTGACCAAAACGGGCTCACCCAGCCTTGTCATCTGTAAATACGCCGAGGAAAACAACTGTGATCTCCTTGTGATGCCTATTGTTGCCCTTGAAAAGACCAATGTTTATGTCGATTTCTGTGATATGGGTGTCCTGAAGAATTCATCCGTTCCGATCCTTTTTGTCCGGGAGGGAGTCAAGGATATTCTGAACGGCAGGCGCGTTTTAGTCGTTGACGATGAGCCTGATATTCTTGAAAGTGTTGAGGAAGTCCTGTCGATGTGTACCGTCGAAACCGCAACCGGTTGCGATGAAGCAATAAAAATGATAGAAAATAAAAGGTATGATGCTGCTATTCTTGATATCATGGGTGTTGATGGGTTTACCATCCTGAAAAAAGCCGTCAGATACGGTGTTCCCTCGGTAATGCTGACAGCACATGCCATGTCAAAAGACTCTCTTAATAAGGCGGCTCAGCTCGGGGCATCCGCATTCCTGCCTAAGGAAAAGATGTCTGATCTGGACGTCTATATTTCTGATGTTTTGAAAAACAGCGGTAAACCGATCTGGGATGGTCTTTTTAAAAAACTGTCTTCCTATTTTGACTCAAAATTCGGCTGGACGTCCGAGGATGAAAAGATTATTCTTGATACGTTTAAGGATGTTACTTGATAATCTCATAGCCGTCTGAACGGAGGAGCAGCCGCTCTGCGCATTGCTGGCTTGGTGATGGGTGGAGTCTGTTTAATGAAACCATCAGTTGGAAGCAATGCGCGCATCAAATAAATTAACCAGAGAACCGGATACTGTAACAGCAGCTTCCCTCTTTTAACTGAACCGGCATTACTTCTAACCTGTGTCAATAATAATCATTATGAAAAAAAAAGAATAAAGCTGAATTTGCTTATCCACGATCTCAAAGGCCCGTTGTCGGTTGTTGAGACCGGGATAATAACAATGCTTGACAGGCCGGATATCGGGCCGATTACTGACAAACAGCATAGAGTTCTCAGGAGAATACTGCGCAATACAAAACTTGTCCAGAGCCTCGTAAATGATACGCTTGAAATTGAGCGTCCGGCATATGCATCGCAGAATGTTCGTACTGTTGCGCTGTCGCAGGTAATCTTCTCCACGCTGAAGGAAATCTATGATATTACGGCAAACACGATACCGGTCAGCATTAGAGCCGATCAGGAGCTTGCTTCTCTACAGGAAATACTGCTGAAGGCAGATATTGCGCTTGTGATAGCTCAGGATCTCTGGGATACCGAAATAACAATCAGTGTAAACCGTATGCAACAGGTACTGAGAAATCTTTTGTCAAATGCTATCAAGTATCGAAAGAAACAAATTGAGGTTGGTTTCAGCATAAACGAGGATGCGCTGCATTTTTATGTAAAAGATGATGGCAAAGGGATTCCTAAAAAACTTCATAAAAAAATCTTTGAATGCTATTTTCAGCTGAACGGCGGTGGTGAAAAAACGATCAGATGTCACGGCCTGGGACTTGCCGGTGTGCAGGTCCTGGTTGAGGATATGGACGGCATACTGAACCTTGAAAGCAATATAAATAAGGGCGCAACCTTTTCTGTGACGCTGCCGTTAAAATGAGCAAGGTTTAATTTTAATTGTTGCATAGAGAATACTAAATTGAACCAGCCCTCCACGACCAGATTTAGTACGCTTTACCCACCCGAATACGAGCTCTTATCAAATGTCATGCTATGCAAAAATTAAACAACTACAAGTTTGAGTATGACAAACCGCACGAAGAATTTCTTGATTCTTTGTCTAAACCGTTTCCAGCCGTGACCAGCGACCCCAAAAAGCTGGGGGAATATTTACTTCAGGAGGGCTTTTGCAGCAAAGATACCATTGACCTAGCGGTGGAGGCGCAGCAAACGCTTCAAAAGCAGGGCGTCTATAAGCCGCTGGGCAAAATAATGGTGGAATCCGATTATATCGACCCGGAAGTACTAAAGGGCTTTTTGTATCACCAATGGGCCGACATTCTCTCCAGGGCGGATCTTTTTCAGCAAATCACGCGCCAGTCGGTCGTGAAAATTGCCATGATTGCTGACCAGTATGTCCTGCCTCCCGATACGGTTATTTTTCACGAGGCCGACCAAGGCGAGACCTTTTCCATTATTATTTCGGGCCATGTCCGCGTCTTCAGGCTCACAGAGGACGGTATCGATAATACGCTTGCCACCCTCGGCCCCGGTGACGGGTTTGGTGAAATAGCACTGCTTACCGGTGCACCCCGCTCTGCTTCGGTCACAACAATAGAGCCTACAAGTATTCTGGTGATACCCAAAAATGAATTTGACAAGGTCCTTGAGGAAAACCCCGAACTGGCAAAGACCTTTGCCAGGATTCTGGCTAACCGACTCAAAGCCATCAATGTTCACCTGGACGAAGCTACTGAAACAGAAAGGGGTTTAAAGCGGCTTGTCACCGAGCAAAGCACCCGGGTGGAGAATGACCTTTTAGGAAAATGTAAAGTCTTTCAAAAACTTAAGAACGGCATTACCGATGTTTCCCAAAACAAACAGCCGGTATTGATTGAGGGGGAGTTGGGTACCGAGAGACGTAGCGCCGCCTTGGAGATTCATCAGCGCTCCGACAGGGCGGACACACCGTTTCTCATATTTGAAGCCGAAACAGCTGATGCGGGCGCCCCACCGGCCGGGGGGAGCCGTCATGATTCGCTTCAAATGGAGCTGGATCAGGAAAGCGCTTTGTTCGGTCATAAAAAAGGCGCTCTTTCCTTTGCAAAAACCAGAAGGCTGGGCCTGCTCGAGGTGGGAAACGAAGGGACACTGCTCATTGAAGGTATCGATCATCTGGCGCTCAGCGTCCAAAGAAAGCTGGTCGCCTTTATCAGGACAGAAAATGTCTATCCTCTGGGGAGTGAAAACCCGGTTCATTCCTCAGCACGGATTATCGCAGCACCACCATTGATTTGGCCGGACGGGTTCAGGCCGGGAAGTTTGATCCCCACCTTTATAAAGCTCCTTGCATCCCAATCGATCACCGTGCCCCCTTTAAGAGAACGCAAAAGGGACCTGAAGCTGATCGTCGATCATTTTGTTAAGCGCTACAGCGAACAGGCCGGCAAACGCATTAAGGAAATTGAGCCCGGCGCGTATCAACAGATTATGACCTATAGCTGGCCCGGGAATATTGACGAGCTGAAAGTCGTTATTCGCCGGGCGGTCAATCTGAGCCCTGCCGACACGCTGTCTCCGGAACACCTTTTTATCGGCATGGCTCCGGTGGAAGGCAAAATCACGTTTAACCTGCTGAAAACAGAACCCGCCCAGCGCCTCTTTCAAAAGCAGCCTGTTTCCTGTCCTGCCCCAAATCGTGACGATTCTTTTTTTCGGATTACTTATGGGCATGGGATATTTTGCCAGCCAGCAAGCTGACAAAAATATCGCCATAATCCTGACATGGGGTTTTTGGTGGCCGACGCTGGTGATTTTATGGCTCTTGGTGGCCCGGGGCTGGTGCGCCGTCTGTCCGCTGGGAGCAGTGAGCGAGTTTTTCTCAAAATTTTTCAGTCTCGGGCTAAAAGTTCCCTCGTTTATTCGTGAATATGGATTTTATGCGGCGGCGGCGGGGTTATGCCTGATCATATGGGCGGAGATAACATTTCATATGATTGACTCGCCCATGGCAACAGCTGTTTTGCTGACCGTGCTTTTATCCGTGAACATTGCCGCCGGGCTGTTGTTTCGAAACCGCGTCTGGTGTCGTTACCTGTGCCCTCTGGGGCATCTTTCCGGAATCATGTCACGCTGTTCCATCCTTGAATTCCGCGCAAACACCAATGTCTGCAACAACGACTGTCCGGACCATAGCTGCTATACCGGCAACAAAGATGTCAGCGGCTGCCCCATGATGCAAGGGCCCTTTTCCATAAGCACCAACCAGCACTGTATCCTGTGCGGCAACTGTATCAAAGCCTGCCCCAAGCAGTCTCCGCGGCTGAACCTGCGACTGCCGGCCTATGAGCTTTGGAACGTTTTGAAGTCCGACAAAATCCTGAGCATTATTGTTCCACTGATTATCGGGACACAGCTTTTCCGGGGTTTTGAGCGATCCGTTCTCTACCTCGATGTTAAAGGTCTTTTCGGGCCCCCCTGGGTGGGGACAAGCGCTGCTATGATTTTGTGTCTGATGATTGCCATGCTGTTTGTAAATACAGCCGGATCGATTGCTTTTCATAAGCTAAAGGATGCGTCCCTTAAAAAGACGGATCTGTTCGTATACGCGCTCGTTCCTCTGGCCTTTTCCTTTGAGTTTGCCTACAACTCAAAGCTGTTCCTGGTCTATGCAGGGCAGCTTTTACCTGTTCTGGGGCGCCAGCTAGGCTATAACTGGGATGTTTTAGGATTAGGAATAGATCCCAACATGATCAAGTTTCTGCAGGTCATGTGTGTGCTGGTGGGTGTCTTTGCCTCCCGGGCCATTATGTACAGCCTGGCCCGTACGCATGAAGAGAATTTTCTGGAGCGCCAGACCCGGAAAAAACGCGGGGTCATCCTCCTGCTTGGAACTATATACATTGTCCTTTTCATTAGCGCGGTGCAAATTAGCTAGAGCCACGATTATTTAAGGACTTTTACGCTTACTTCATTCATGGGAATCCTCGGAAATTAATGAGCCTCAAGCTTTAGGGGGAGATTTAAATTTCACCATAATAGTAAAAATACAGCAAAAACCGGACTGCCTGGGCTCAGACAGTCCGGCTGTCTTAATAAGATCTGAGAAACAAGGGACACTTCCCATAATAACAGGTCTTTACCCATCCTGTTCACATAGCCCCAGAGAACTTCACCATTTCAGCAGTCATCAAAAGTGAAGCTCACCGAAACAGCACGGGGCTTCCCGGTGAATAAATTGATATCATGATTTGTTTCGCTCAGCCCAACTTTAGAACCGGGCTTTTTCGAAACAGTCCGGCCAACATAAGCGAGAATAATGTTGAGTAGGAGGCGGGACTACTTTTTGTTTTTGTACAGATATCCTTCACCCACAATTATTTAGTTAATAGCCTTTTGACAGAGCTCAAAACATGCTAATAGTGAAAGGCTGAGCACAATTTCACCAAAACCACACGAAACTGTTCGTTATATTTTCTTTCAAGCATTGATAGTTTGCGTATTATTAGGTCTTTGTGTGCAGAAATCAGCTCACGCGGTTTGCTAGAAGTTCAACCAAAAGTATTCTTTGGTTTATGAGGTGCGCATCTTATTTAATACTTTGGCTGCCATAATTGCGCCTTGCTGAGTAAATGCATATGGGCGTGTTTTGGACTCCTTGAGGTCTGAGAGATGTCCGTAAATTTCAGATATTTCGGCCTTTTCTTTTGTTTTAAGCTGAAACATATAGTCTTTTGGAAAATGAGCACGGTTTCTTTTTACCTGTTGCTTAAGCCTGTTTATTGGTACTTCATAATGTTTTGCCAGGTCTGAATCAAGAATAACCTTTTCACCGCGGACCATTAAAATTATGTTTTCGATTACGTTGTCTTTTTCCATTTGATTCCTCCTCCTCTTACTGTATTTGTCCCATCTGTGAATTGCTTTTTATTATAAATAATATAAAAAAACATGTCAAAACAAATCTTGTGATTTGGGAAAAAATGAGGTGATACACCCAGAAAATATAGGTGTATCCACCCATATAAACCCGGGGGTATCCCCCAGAAAATCTCCAAAGCTAAAATGATACATCTAGAAATAAAATTTCCTCTTTTCATTTTTTACGTAATAATATATTCTTTTTTGATAAATAGGTTTCAATTTATGAGAACAATAAATAAGAAAGGAAGATAAATGCGTTTCAAAAGTAAATTTATCCTGCTGTCTGCTGCAGTCTTGCTGGTATGGTTTTTATCTATGCCTGCAAATGCTGAAGACCTTCAGAAAAAGCCTTATAAAATTATTAAAACAGATAAGTTAAAGACAATTTGGGACGCAAAACCTAATGATCTTCTTATAGTTGATGCCAGAAATCCAGGAGAGTATGCTGATGTTCATATCCCCGGGGCCATAAATATTCCCCAAAATAAATTTGATGAATACACGCATCTTTTGCCTGCTGAGAAGAATACGCGGATTGTTTTTTACTGTAACGGGTTTAAGTGAGGCAAGAGCAAAAAGGCTGCCGTGACTGCAGCCAAAATGGGTTATAAAAATTTATTCGTATACTCAGAAGGTATGCCGGTCTGGGAAGAGTTTGAATATCCAAGCATTAAGGGGCCGGAATATGAAGCAAAAGTAGAAACAGTCAAAATGCCGGTTCCGGACCTGGCTACCCTGATTAAATCGGGTGCGGAAAATTTTGTAATTGTAGATGTTCGGGATGAACCGGAATATGCCGAAGGGCATATTCCGGGTGCCGTAAACATTCCTGTTGCCGTTTTTGCTTCAAAATCCAGTATTCTGGATAAGAAAAAAAGAATTATAATTTACTGTAACGGAGGTGAGCGGAGCAACAAAGCTTACAGAAAGCTTATGAAGCTTGGCTATAAGAAAAGATTCCAGTCACTCTTCACAGACTGGAAAGAAGCGGGACAAGAGATAGAAAATTGAACTACCACCGTCTACAAGACGTTGGCTTCAGTATCCCGCTGAAGCGGGCTGAAGAAAAAACAAAAAACCGCAAAATCCTCCTAAGGGGTTAAGGGTATTAAAATCATTTGCAGTTCCTGAACCATTAAACATTCTTCGTCTAAAGACGAGGGTTTTAAACCCCGAAGGAGACAATAATTTATTGTCTAACAGGTTTTTTTGACGAATTAACTGGAGAAGGAGTGACATCCCTTTCCAGTTAAGAGCAAATCTTTTGATCTTTGCTGTTTACGGGTTTTTCGGGGAAGGTTCGAAAGCTCTAAAGCCTTTCCTTTTATCACGTATGGAGTTTTTCCCTCTTCTGCCCTGTCTGCCGAACCGTTTCTTCCCCTTTCTTCTTAACTCTTTAAACATTTCTTTTTGTTCGTCTGTTAAGATGGATTCGATTTCGTTTCTGCACTGACCCATGATACTTCTCATCTCAGGCCTGCTCTTTTTTCTGAAAGCCATCATTTTGTCCCGGGTGCTGTCAATTATCCTTTTTACTTTTTCCTGTTGGTCAAGAGTGAGGTCAAGCGATCTGGTCATTCTTTCCAGTTTCATTTCAGGACTCCTTGGGAAAAACGGTTTGTCGTAAATGGGTTTTCCAAAAGGAGTCGGCGGTTTGTTAATATAGAGAAAAGTCGCGATAACGCCGATGCCGGTAAACAAGCCTATCAGAAAAACAGTGACGATGATCAGAATGACTTTTACATTATCTTTCATTTTGAACCTCGTTAATTAAAATTTCTGAAAGAAAAGTCTCTGTGCTGATTTCGTCCTCATCAAAAAGCACCATCTCTTCCAGTGTATAGTTATCGATTTCAACAGGATTGCCCTGATAGAACCAGGCTGTGGAAGTGGTAATAAAGAAAAGCAGGGCCGCCATTGCAGGAACTAATTTAAGACTTGCGGACATAAGTATCTCTGAAAAAATACCGGCATCTTTCTGTCGGTTAATTTCATCAATTTTTCTGGAAAGATTTACAAAAAATGACGGCGCAGGTTCAGTCAAGGCTTCTTCGAAAGACAAGCTTAAAAGATCAGAAAGACTATTGTCAAGCGCAGCGTCCCGGCATGAATCACAAGTCTTTACATGTTCCCTGGCCACATTAATACTTTCCGCGTCTTTTAATGATCCGTTTTTGTACCCATTAAATAATTCTCTTGTTTTAATGCAGCTGCTTTTCATTCTTATACCTGTTTTTTAATTAAGCTGTTTAATATTTTCCGTGCATTTTTTCTGGCGCGGTAATTGCTGACCTTAGCATTAACAGCTGATATGCCCATTAGAGTTGAGACTTCTTTAATACTTCTGCCTTCCACTTCTGTAAGCACAATTAGCATTCTTTCTTTAGGTGAGAGCTTAACCAGTATTTTTTCCGTAAGCTCTTTTAAAATAAGTTTTTTTTCCTGGTCCATGCTGTTTAAAGATTCCGGGTTAAAGCAGAAACTGTCGATTATTGAACAGTTGTCAGAGTTTAAGAATGCTTCTGTTTTTTCCGGGTTATTTTTTTCTTTTTTAAGCTCCCTGTAGCACATTCTTACTGTGATGGTGCTAAGCCAGTTCGCAAAAGGTTTTTCCTGTCCGTAGGCATGAAGCGATCTGTAAGCTCTGATAAAGACTTCCTGTGCGATATCTTCAGCCTGCTGTTTTTCCCGGAAAAACCTGTATATGATACTAAAGACACGGGGAGAAGTGCTTTTAACAAGCCGGTCAAAAGCTGACTTGTCGCCGGAGAGTGTTTTTCTAACAAGCTCAATGTCATCATTCTTCATATATTAAGTATAACTACAGGGACAGCAAAAGAAAAGAGTTTGCTATCCCTGTACCTTGAAAATTTATACCGTCTTGCTAAAATTTATTTCTTCGCATGCCTCTTTTTCCATTATTGTTCTGCCGCATTTTTTTCATTTTTTCAATAAAGGTTTTTAATTCCAGTCTTTGTTCCGGCGTAAGAAGTTTTGCTATTTCAAGTTTGGCATTTTGTTTGATGGCGCAGATTTGTGATTTCAGCTCAACGGTTTTTCCGATTTTTTCGTTTGCAGCAGCCGGATTTATGGTTTCAGACAGTATGGTTTCCATAAGATTTATGTTTCTCATTTCTTTGGTCAAGGATTTTATGCTGTTACGGGTCTCCGCCCGTATTTCTTCAACGGCTTTTTCCTGGTCAGTTGTCAGACTGATTGACCTTAAGCAGTTTAAAAACATGTCTTCTCTATTCTGTTTTCCCCTTCCCTGTCCGTCAAATGCCAAGCCAAGTGAAGGAATCAGAAAGATCATTGACAACAGCGTTAAAACAATGGTTTTTTTTCTATTAAACATTTTGTTGTCCTCCTTTAGGGTTTTATTTAATTCTTTTTTAATGATCATTCTTCTGTCTATTAAGAGCCTTGGTTTAAAGGAAAGGTTACAGTTTTTTTATTGACAGGAAAAGATGTAATATTATACTCGCTGTTATACCCGAAAGAGGGTGGAAAATGTTAAATGGCAGATTTGAAATAAGTGCAAACAGAATTAACTTTCTGAACTTGGAAAACAATAAAAGGATTAATTAATAATTTTTTTTGAGGAGGAACAAATGAAACGAATAGTTGAGGCAGTGATCATATTGATTATGGTTTTTGTATATGCAGGTATCGGTTATGCTCAGATTGACGAGCTGAAAGATGGCGGGCCAAAATATATTTACGTGAAGCCCCTAAAGAAGAGCCCTCTTCATATGCCCTATGATGAGGAAATGAAGTGTATTGACTGTCATAAATGGGACGGGGTTGATGCATATACTTCCGCGACCATGTCTCTGGTAAAAAGCAAAAAAGGCCGTCTTCCGAAAGCGGAGATCAAGACGGCGATTCTGGATACCTTAAAAGGGCTTGGAAACTACCGGGAAATGTATGTGCTGGCAAGTGCGTTCAAGAATAAGCCCCTTGCGACCTGTATGGAGTATACCCTTGATCCAGAAGGTTTGATTTTCTATGCGTCTTCGGAAAAACAGGGGGAAAAACTGTTTCATCTGGCGGAAAACAGTGATGTTTCGATCGTTTATGTAAAGTTTCGCGATGATCTTGACTATTTTAAAGACCCCATAGGCGTGCAGATTGTGGGTAAGGCAGAGCAGCTTAAGCTCGGAGATCCCGGATTTGAAGAAGCTTTTGATATCTGCTTGTCTACCGTTATCATGCCGGAAGGGATGACTCTTACCCCTGAGTTTAGAAAAGTCTTACAAAAAAATCAGCTTGTTACAAAAATTACCCCTAAAAGAATAATTATCACTCACCACAAATTCAGGTCAGCAGGGCATCATTTTAAACAGATCTGGGAGGCGGATGATAATAGATAGGGGTTTCGGGAAAACCAAATTAAGACATATGATTTTTGAACTAGATGTTTTAGCTGAAAAAATAAACAATGGATAGCTTCAATAAAGTGAGGAGATATTATGCCATTTATTATTAACCCGGAAAAATGTGCGGGTTGCGGAACCTGTATTGGCAACTGTCCAAACCGAGCAATAGTGCATCGGGGAGCTAATGTATATATTACGGTTATGTGCTGTGACTGCGGAATCTGTATTAAGCACTGCGGAATGAGTGCTATTGAGCCTGGAGCAGAAAAAGCAGAGTTTGATGTTAAAAAACTTGATGCGGTATTAAAGAAGAACCTTTCCTTAAAGAAAAATATTGCTGCCATAAAATATGCTGATAAAGTTCCTGTCGGGATTCCGGAAGAAAAAGGACTTAGTTTCTGGTGCCATGCCTGCGGTGAGGTGTTTGATGATGAAGCAGAGCCCCTCTTTTTTACTGCAAAAAACAGTACTTGTGCCGGGGCATCTAATTTGGGTCTTGGAACAAGAAAAACCGGAAAAGAAGATTATAACATGATGATGGAAAGCATGATCTTGGGTGACGGAGGCTATTATGCAGCAAAAGAGTTTTTAACCATTGGAAGAAAACTGTTCCCAAAATTTAACAAAGTATATGCAGGCATGGTGATAGGTCCTCTGGATAGGGTTGAGATGCCTGATGTTGTCTTGATTCCTGTCAATGGAAAACAGATGTGCATGCTGTCTACAGCCTACTCTTTTGATACCGGAGAAATAGTTGATGGAAAAGCAGGGGGAGGAACCTGTCTTGGAACTATCCCGATCTCTTTTTTAGAGAACAGGCCGGTTTTCTCCTGCGGTGACTATGGGGGAAGGCTTCATATGCGTCTTGATGATGAAGAAATAATCGCAGCATTTCCTTTTAAGCTTCTTTCGGGCGTGGCTAAAAACTTGAAAAGGACTGTTT
>PVMK01125795.1_pt1 | contig 20702 bp, 15 predicted proteins | sample 1853481 | NCBI WGS metagenome assembly PVMK01 (sample SAMN08533507, study PRJNA380276) | Marine sediment metagenome, whole genome shotgun sequencing project.
GTCAGACAAAAAGGCCCATCGACGATCCCGCCATGAGGGAGAGGGCCAGGTTTTGATTATCAATTCAGTACCGATTTTAACGTTTCCCTGATCGTGGCACTAAACTGGGTTGAAATAACGCAGTTATTTTGATAAATAATGATACGCCCATCAAAAATCCTTTTTACGGGCAATTGCAAATTTAGGCATTTAGGCATTTCGAATTATTGTTGCTACTTAACTTTGCTAAGTTTACTTCAAATCCTAAACTTTATGACTTTTTACAAGTTCATCAATAAAGGTTCAAAAAAATGAGGTCTTGCCTGACGTGTTTAAACTATAAAAATGAGCTTTTTGCAACCATGAATATTTTTCTAAAGGCACTTAGGGCCACGGACTTCCTTTTTCACTCGGAATGATTTTAAGCCGGTACGTTCAGTAGTTTCGTAACCATTCACAGGTTCAGGGCTCAGCCCTAACCCGCAACCCATCTGGATTGATGATTGTTGATTGATGATTGTTGATTGAAAAACCCGTAACTCGCAACCCGTAACTCGCAACTCGTAACCGTAAATACAGGAGATACGAACATGATCAATCGATATACACGCCCGGAAATGGGCAGTATTTGGGAAGATGAAAACCGATACGCCAAATGGCTTGATGTGGAAATTGCGGCCTGCGAGGCCATGTCTGAAGAGGGGATAATTCCGGCAAAAGCCCTCAAGGTGATAAAGGAAAAGGCAGAATTTTCCGTTGAGCGCATCATGGAGATAGAAGAAGAGACTAAGCACGATGTCATCGCATTTTTGACTAATGTGGCTGAATATGTGGGACCTGAATCTCGGTATATACATCTCGGTCTGACCTCTTCAGATATATTGGATACAAGCTTTGCCCTTCTCTTAAAAGAGGCCATGAACTTTATTATTCAAGACATTGCCAGATTCATGAAAACCCTGAAAAAGAGGGCAATTGAACATAAAAATACGGTTATGATAGGCCGGTCTCACGGCATTCACGCCGAGCCTATAACCTTTGGCCTAAAATTAGCCGTATGGTATTCAGAGATGGAACGGAATCTGAATCGATTAAAGGATGCCTTAAATATCATAAGCTATGGAAAATTGTCAGGTGCCGTGGGGACCTTTGCAAACATCTCCCCGCGGGTTGAAGAGCTTACCTGCAAGAAACTGGGGCTCACGCCTGCAAAAATATCCACCCAGATTATTCAACGGGATCGTCATGCCCAATACTTCACAGCCCTTGCGATCTTAGCCGGAACTTTAGAGAAAATTGCAGTTGAGATAAGACATCTCCAGAGGACAGAGGTCCTCGAAGCGGAAGAACCATTTAAAAAGGGCCAAAAAGGTTCATCTGCCATGCCCCACAAAAAAAATCCCATAGGATCGGAAAATATTTCTGGCCTCGCACGGCTGGTGCGATCCAATTCCCTCGCAGCCATGGAAAATATTGCGTTATGGCATGAGAGGGATATAAGCCATTCCTCGGTAGAAAGGGTAATTGCCCCTGACAGCACCATTCTCATTGATTATATGCTCCATCGCTTGGACCGAATCATGAGCGGCCTGGTCGTACATCCGGACAATATGATCAAAAACCTTAACAAGACAAAAGGCCTGATTTTTTCCCAGCAGGTGCTCATAAAATTGGCAGAAAAAGGCCTTGAGAGACAGAAGGCGTATGTCATGGTTCAGAGAAACGCCATGAAGGTGTGGGAGAGTGGGAAGGATTTTAAAGGGCTCATAATGGAGGACGAGGATATCTGCAGGATCTTGAGCAAAAGGGAAATCGAGGAGATGTTTGACGTGAATTATCACCTGACACATGTAGATGACATATTCGAGAGGGTGTTTGGTTAATTCGGAAATCAACTTCAACAGGTGCCTAAACAAAAATGTTGTTCCCGCGAGTCAAACGACTATTAGAAAAAATTAAATCATCCGATTCCTCTTCTTTTACCGTGATGATATCGAGAGGCTTGGGTAAAGTCCGGAGCTTCAATATCTCTTCCCGTCTTTTATTATGGTCTACCGTCGTTTTTGTGCTCTACCTCGTATTTTCCACTGTTGCAATTACCCGCTATTTCGGGGAACTCAGGTCCAACACAGTTCAGTTGGTTCTCTTGCAAGAGTTGCAGAATGAGATTGAGGGCACAAAAAAGACGCTATATCGAGCAAAGCAGCGTCTGAAGCTCTTGGAAGACCACATTGGTAATTCACAAGGAAAACAGGAAAAGCAAACCGAATCTCTTGAACCCGGGGATATAAACCCGGCTCCCACAAAACCTGTTATCCAGGAAGAAACCTTCACAAAACCCGATGAGGCGGACCCAGTGGAGCCCGTGATCGAGATCAGGAATCTGACAACTAAAAGTAGGGGAGGAAGGTTATCGGTAAAATTCAGGCTGGTCAAGATAATGCCTGATAGGAACCAGATCAAAGGGTATATCTTTATGATTGCAGCTAATAACGAATCAGATTCCCCGCAGTTATGGACCTACCCGAGAGCGGCCCTCAAGAATGGTGAGCCAATCAACTATAAACAAGGTGAGTTTTTCAAGGTAAGGAATTACAGGATCATTCAGGGAAAATATTTTCTTGACTCAGAGACCGAGGCACCCTCACTTTTAAGCATATTGGTATATGACGAGTCTGGCGAACTGTTACTGAAGAAAGATTTCGCTATTGAGAAACCTCGTTAAGTGGTTGAGTAGTTGAGTGGTTAAGTCGTTATTATAATTCGAATTCACGCCTTTTACCCAAAAATTGGGCACCTGAATAGAGTTGAAATTCCGCCACCTTTTATCCCTCATCTATATATTCAAGGTTTATAATATCATCCCACGGATCAGACTTCTTGACTTCGACCAGAATTTCCTGCCCCAGGCAGAGGATAGAGCCTTCCTGGCGCTTTATGTCAACCAACAGATGGAAATCTGTCAGGACGATACGATACTTGTCCTTGAATTCATCAAGCACCAGGGCCTTCAATTTCTTACCACGGTGCTGCGAGAGATATTTCAATATCCAGTAGCGAAGCCGGTTTCGATTTATTATCCCAAGATTTTTTATAATGGGCTCAGTGGATATCCTAATCTCTTTCAGCATTTTCACACTGTAAATGAGTTCTTTTTGTAAAAGATAATTACGAATCTGACGCTGGTTGACAAGATCAATATACCTCCTTATGGGAGATGTGGCATGTATATACATTTCTACACCCAACCCACTGTGGGGGCCTGGCTTGGTTCGGATATGAAGAGGACTTAATTTGCGACGCTGCCGAAACACATAGTAGAGGTAGCCTTTTTCATCCAAAGGGAACCTTTCACCGGGATCGGCCTGGGTCCTGAATAGAATCGGGATCTGGTTTTCCATGCATAATTTTGCTGCAAGCCAGTTATAAAGAATCATGCATTCTGCTATAATGGTCCTGGAAGGCGTATCCTGTTCAACCAATTCAAGGGAGAGCTCCCCATTAAACCTCACTTCCAGATCAGAGAGTGAAAGATTCAAGGCCCCGTCGTGCATCCTTTTGTTTTGCAGCCGCTGGCTGAATCGATGCATTTCTTTAAACAGGGGATCCCCTTCCAATGCCTCATTAACATCTTCATATATAAGCTGCTGCTCGATATGAATGACAGAGGGCGCAAACCTGTAATCAAGCAATACTCCGGTCTTGTCAAAACGGCATAAAAGAGAAATTGCATTACTGTCGCGGCCCTGTCTCAGACTGAGAACATCTCTCGATAGATCTGCGGGGAGCATCGGTATCTGCCTTCTCGGCAGATATTGAGATAAAGCCCTTTCGGCAGCGGTCAAATCAAGGACACTGCCCGCTGGAATGGCCCCTGCCACATCAGCGATATGCACACCCACGTGGAGCTCATCCCCAACAATCCTGAAGCTTATGGCATCGTCAAAATCTTGAGTCAATGGCCCATCAATCGTTATACAGGGCAGATCCCTGAGGTCTTCGCGACCTGCTAAATCGGCCTGTTGATCAGTCAAACGGGCAGCTGCCTCTAATTGATTATGGGTAAATATGGTCTCAACACCGGATCTCACCAGAGCCAGATTCTCATCTTCTTCCCACTCGCCTAACTTAACGAGCAGGACCCTTGCCTGCCGGATATCTGATATGCCGGCGTTTAAAAGGAGCAGAGCCAGATTCTCATCTTCTTCCCACTCGCCTAACTTAACGAGCAGGACCCTTGCCTGCCGGATATCTGATATGCCGGCGTTTAAAAGGAGTTCCTTGCCGTATTTATAATCAGGGGTATCATTTCCATATAGTGCCAATTGAATGAGCAAATGAACAATATCCGCCTTGAATGGTGGATCGTTTGGCTTATTCCCCTCTTGAATCTGCTTCAACCAGTGGCTTCCCTGGCTGAGCTTTTCCGTCTTCGCAGCCTCCTCCTCTCGCTGCCTGATTATTTGTTCGACTTTTTCCTTTGAAAAAGGCAAAAAACGCCCGTTCTTCATCTTAAAATATAAATGGTTTTCAAAAAGGGCACGCACAAGGGCGGAGCAATGGTCTTCTGTAACTGTTTCGCCGAAAACCAGATGAGCAAGATATTTATGATCAAAGCTCTCATCTTCGTCCTGAACCAGTTCCCAAAGCTCCTCCACCTCAATCTGCTCTTTCAGCCTGATCCTTTTCGCCTCTTTCTGTTTGAGTCTTTCCAGCAGGTCTTCCCTTGTTTGTGAAATATCTATGGTGACATCTGAAATGAGCATTATCCTTTTTTGGGATAGATTGACCTCACGATTTGAGGGTGTCAGCAGATGGAGTCTGTTACCCTTATCCTGAAGGCAGACTGTGCAGACAAATTTCCCCTGATCAATATATTCGACTATTTTCCCCTGAGCCATATGAAAACCGTATCAATTACTATTGGTAGAGATGATGGCGTAACAAGAAGAACCTATGAGAGGTTCCTATCCAAGTGACTAAAGTGAGCTAAAGTGACTAAAGTGAGCTAAAGTTAAGGAATTCTCCCGATTTCAAACACCGGGTCGGCGGTTGGCCTCCCTTAAATTTCAAGTTTCCAAAGTTGATACGCCCGTAGAAAGGGCTTTTTTTCTGGCACATCAAAATTGTATCGCTGAAGGCGTACCTCAACTTTAGGCATTTCCAACTTTAGACACTTTAGGCACTTCCAATGTCAGAGTTTAGTAACAGCTGCCATGAATTCTGTCAACAGGACACTGCCCACTGATCCGCAATTGCAATCGGCCCGCAACTCTGTTAGAGTATAGCCGACATGGAAAACTCAACTCATTCTAAACGTTTGGCTGCGCTGAGGCAACGCCTGGAAGAAACCTCCCCGGGGGATTGTGATGCAGCATGGATCATTCACCCTGAAAACCGACGATACTTATCAGGATTCAAGGCAGGAGACACCCAATTCACAGAGTCATCAGGGTCCCTTCTGATAAACAACGCCAGATCTCTGCTGGTCACTGACTCAAGATACGTCTTAGAGGCAGAAAAGGAGGCAATTGATTTTGAGGTTCAGATCCTGAAAAAGGGTTTGGCCGACGATTTGCCCGGACTGATACAGGGTATGGGGGTAAAAAGACTCGGTTTTGAAGAAGGTTATCTAACCTGGGGATTATATGAGAGCTTTAGCGAAAAGCTCAAGGGTCTCTCACCAGGAATTAACCTTGTTCCCCTGAACGGTCTGGTTGAAGATATGCGCGAGGTAAAAGGCGAAGAGGAGATCGAGGCTATAGAAGATGCTGCGGCTTTGATTTCTGAGATCTTGAATGAAATTATTGCGAAGCTCAAACCAGGCATGACAGAAAAGGAAGTCGCATGGGAGATTGAGATCCTCGCTCGCCATAGTGGGGCAGAAAGCCTGTCTTTCCCTCCGATTGTTGCGTCCGGCCCAAACAGCGCCCTGCCCCACGCCGTGCCCACAGACCGCAAACTTGGAAGAAACGAGCCGGTTATTATAGATGCCGGAGTAAGGTTGAATGGCTACTGTTCGGACATAACCAGGACAATATTTCTGGGTGAACCGGGAGCGGACTTCAGGAATATTTACAGGACCGTACGACAAGCACAGGTTTCAGCCTTGAAAGAAGTTCGGCCTTTGATGGATAGTACACACTTAGACACGGTGGCCAGAGAAATTATCAATGGGGCAGGTTTTGGAGAAAATTTTGGCCATGGGCTTGGCCACGGCGTCGGTCTTGCTATCCACGAACGCCCGAAAGTCGGACCGAGAGATCCAGTGAAACTCCAGAAAGGAACGGTGTTCACGGTTGAACCCGGGATTTATATTCCAGGCAAAGGAGGCGTACGTCTCGAAGAAATGGTGTTGATCGAGGATGGGGGTCCGAAAATCCTGACCAAGAATAACGATCTTTATGATTTCTGATAAGAGATAATTGAGGGATTTAGGAAAAAAATATTACCGAGACTTCAATGTATGAACTGACAGATCAATTCATCAATTACCTGAGATTGGAACGGGGCCTTGCAGATAACACAATCCAGGCCTACAGCAGGGATCTGTTAAAGTTTACCCAGTTCCTTGAAAAATCAGATCTGAACCCGCTTCAAATCTCCCGGGAACAGATTAGCGAATATGCAGGCGCCCTGAGAAAAGGCCTGTCTGCCAGGTCGGTAGCAAGAAATATCTCGGCCACAAAGATGTTTTTCCGTTTTCTTAGTTCAGAAGGCTATATAAAGGAAAATCCCGCAAGGCTCCTGGAAACGCCACGGCTTTCCCGGAGGTTGCCGGATGTCCTGAGCATGTCTGAGGTTGAACGGCTCCTGGCCCAGCCTGATCCCTCCACTCCCATGGGAGAAAGGGACCACGCCATGCTCGAACTCCTTTACGCCACCGGATTAAGGGTTTCCGAATTGGTGGGCCTCAAGGTTCTAAATATCAACCTGGAAGCCGGATATATAAGAACTTTGGGAAAGGGTTCCAAGGAGAGACTTGTTCCAATGGGGGAAAAGGCAATTCAGACGGTCAGAGTGTATCTTGCGAATGGACGCTTTCGATTACTTAAAGAGGCCAACTTGCCATACCTGTTCTTGAATTTCAGAGGCCGCCCTCTGACCCGGCAGGGATTTTGGAAAATTATCAAAAAATATGGTAAATTGGCGGGTATAAAAAAGGAGGTAACGCCGCACAGCATAAGGCATTCGTTCGCCAGCCACCTGTTGGAGGCAGGCGCTGATTTGAGGGCTGTCCAGGTCATGCTTGGACATGAAGATATCTCTACTACCCAGATTTATACCCATGTTACAAGAAAGAGATTAAAGGAACTCCACTCAAAATGTCATCCAAGGCCATAAGCACAGGAGGGCCGTTTAGGGCATAAAGATGGGTAAGATTATTGACCTCCGGGATAAGCTTCAACGACCACCTGACGCCCTGATTTCTTCAAAACCTTGGGAATTTCGAAGGGCATCCTGGAAAACGCCTTATTTTATTCAAATGTTACGATCTTTAGCCGAAAAACTGGAGTATCAGCAAAATGGATGCCATACCACTCCCCCCCATTTCGTGTTAAAAGGAGGAATGGCCTGCACCATCCAGGCCATGTATGCAAATCGTCATGATGATGAAGAAATGAGAGAAACCTACTATCTCATAGGTCTCACAGACTGTATGATCAATCAGGTCAATCCGATATTGAGGACAGATCTTTTAAGGGCCATGTATAAGAAAGTCTTTGCCATGAAAGAGGTACTTAATATACATTGGCATGGGACATTAGATCAGGTCTTGTTTCCAATTGATTACCAGTTTTATGATGAACTCGCCTATCGTTCTTCCATAAGGGAGGCAGGAACCTTGAAGGAGCTTTACCAGGCCATCAAGAGGGGAACGGATGAGATGTTTGATATCCTTTCCCTCGAATATGTCTTTTATTGTCCATGGATTGGAGAGTAACCATGCAAGAAAACCAGCACGGCAGGGACATAAAGACTACCAACCTCCTATTGGAGGCCCTTTTTGACGGAATCAGCGAAGAGATCATGGTGGTGGATGAGAACGGAATTATTCAGGACGTAAATAAGGTTTTTTTAAATGAATGTGGCATGAGAAAAGAGGATGTTTTAGGGCAAAAATGTTTTGATATCAGGCTCTTATCTGGCAACCGCTGTGATTTAACCTCACAATATTGCCCGCTTGAAAGGGCAAAAGAGACAGGGCAGCGGGTTGAAATAACTCACCGTCACGGCCAAAAAGGGGTTGAATTTATAGAGTTGAGCCGGATTATGTACCCCGTCACTGCCGAAGGAACATCCCGGCTTTTTATAGAAATTTCCAGGGATGTAACAGAATATCGAAACCTTATCAGAAAGCTGCAATCGTCTGAAAAAAAATTCCGGACCATACTTGATACGGCTACCGACGCGATCATAAGTATTGACAGTGAACATAGGATCGTGGTTTTCAATAACGCAGCCCAACAGATATTTGGATATCCAAGGGATGAGGTCATGGGAAAAGATCTCAACATGCTTATCCCCCCTCAATATGGGGACCATTCCCGTTTTGTGAAGAGGTTCTTAGAGACAAGAAACCCAACAATCATGGGCAAGACCCTGCCTCTTAGAGCTTTTAGAAAAAGCGGGGAAGAATTCCCGATCGAATTGGGGCTCTCTTATCATGAAATGGAAAAAGATGTCACCTTTACGGCCATCATCAGAGATATCTCAACACAGAAGCAGTTAGAGAAAAAACTCCTGCGGTCAGAACGTCTTGCAGCAGTAGGCCAGACAGTGGCCCATGTGGCCCATGAGATCAAGAATCCGCTAATGATTATCGGCGGATTTTCTCACCAGATAAGGGATAGCCTGATCGACGATAAGGCGGTACAAAAGCTGGGCATGATCCTTGACGAGGTCAGCCGGTTAGAGCGATTAGTTGCAAGCTTAGGGGATTTCACCAAAGTTTATACTCTGGTTAAGAGACCCGCAGATATAAATTCGGTAATCCAGGACGTATTGAAGATTATGGGTGGAATATATTCTTCAGGAAAGCATTGCTTTAAGGCAAACCTGGCATCGGATTTAGCAGAGATAAATTCTGACCCTGACAAGCTGAAGCAGGTGTTTATTAATATTATTACGAACGGAATTGAGGCCATGGAGGATGGGGGGACGATCACCGTCAGCACAAAAAAATTATCAAATAACATAGAGATCCGGATAAGTGACGAAGGTGTCGGTATTAAAGAGGAAGATATCCTTCACATATTCGAACCGTTTTTCACAACCCGGGACCGTGGATCAGGGCTGGGTCTGGCCATATCATACAAAGTGGTAGAAGCGCATAAGGGGGAGATATGGGCTGACAGCGAACCTGGGCAGGGGACCACCTTTGTGGTCAAGCTCCCCTTACTATAGCCAGGGAATAATCGTTAACCAACATCATAGCGGAGACTGAATCATGAAAATAAAATTGTTGATCGGATGCGGACTTCTCATTCTTCTTTTACTCTTTTCAATTGTTTCCATTTATCCGGATTGGCTTTGGTTTAAGAACTTAGGCTTTTCCCCCGTCTTCTGGACTATGCTGTCGGCCAGATTTGGATTTGGTTTTGTGGTTTGGTCTTTCTTGATTATTATCATAGCCATTAACCTCTATATAGCCAAACGGCTGAGCCCGGAGGCCGGTCCCGGAACTTCTATTAAAGATGAAGGTGGTTTTGCTTCGCAGGTCGGTCTTTCCCCAAACACCCTTAATCTTCTTTTCTTAGGATTTATCCTGATCGCCAGTTTTGTCATTGCATCTAATGCATCTGATAAATGGAACATGGTCCTTCGCTATCTGTACTGGCAACCCTTTGGGAGCACAGATCCTATTTTCAACAGGGACATCGGTTTTTACGTCTTCGCCCTTCCCTTTTACGCCTTTATCCGAAGCGGTTTGCTGATACTTTTCCTTTTAGCCGGTGGGCTGACTATCATCTGGTACCTTAAAAACGGCGCTCTTCAGATAATCGGTGAAATAGCTCAAGTGGAAGGTAAGCCACCCTCTCTGCCAAAAATCAAAGTTGCGCCTACGGTCAAAAAGCACCTAATATTTCTCGGGGGGATTATTGTCTTACTCTTGGCCTGGGGTTATCAGCTGAAAATCTATGGCCTTCTTTATTCCACCCTGGGTCCCGCCTTTGGAGCCAGCTATACAGATGTGCACATCAAGATCTGGGTCTTCAGACTCTTGATTTTTCTATCCCTTGCCTTTGCTGTTCTCCTTTTTATTAACGCCTTCAAACCACAAACAAAACTTATCTTAGTAAGCGGAGCAATCTGGGTGGGCTCGATACTGGTTTTTGCCACCATACTCCCTTTGGTCATACAGAAGATTGTGGTGAAACCCAATGAATTAGCCAAAGAATCCGAATATATCGGCTATAATATTGACTTCACTCGCAAAGCCTATAATCTGAATAAGATAAAAGAAGTCAGCTTTGAGGTTAGTGACAAACTGAGTTTAGAACAGGCCAAAAAGGAGAGCGCAACTATTCAAAATATCAGGGTCTGGGACGAACGACCTTTGCTTCAGACCTACAAACAGATTCAGGCCATACGGCTATATTACGATTTTAATAATGTCGACGTGGACCGTTATCAGATTATGGACCAGTACCGACAGCTCATGTTGGCGGCAAGGGAGATGGTGGTCGATCAACTTCCCCCCCAGGCCAACACTTGGGTCAACAGGCATCTCACCTATACCCATGGCTACGGCCTCGCCGCCAGCCCGGTAAATGAGGTTACCAACGAGGGGCTCCCCCGCCTGTTCATCAAAGACGTCCCGCCCGTCTCAGATGTGGGGCTGAAAATAGACCGGCCCGAGATCTACTACGGAGAAAAGACCAATCAATATGTCCTGGTAAAGACCAAGACCAAGGAGTTTGATTATCCCAGGGGGGACAGCAACGTATATACCGATTACGAGGGTAAGGGAGGCGTGCCGATTAACTCATTTATCAGAAGGGTCCTGTTTGCCATTGAATTTATGGATTCACAGATACTCTTTACCGAATATCTGACCCCGGAGAGCAGGATCATGTATAACCGCACGGTTCGCAAGCGGGCAAGTTCCTTAGCGCCTTTCTTACAGTATGACCGGGATCCCTACCTTGTTCTCTCCGAGGAAAAGCTCTACTGGATGCTTGATGCCTACACCACCACCGATATGTATCCTTACTCTGTTAGATCCCATGGCCCCTTCAAGAATCCGCTGCTCAACTACGTCCGTAATTCAGTCAAGGTCACGGTCGACGCCTACAACGGGGATGTCAGCTTTTACCTGATTGACCAAGAGGATCCCATTGCCAAGGTCTATTCGAGTATATTCCCTGATCTCTTCAAACCTTTCACGGAAATGCCCGAGGACTTGCAAAAACATATCCGTTATCCCAAGGACCTCTTCAATATCCAGGCGGCCACTTACGCAAATTATCATATGCAGGACCCCCAGGTCTTCTACAACCAGGAAGACCTCTGGGAACTCCCTGACGAGCTGTACGGGGATACCAGGCAGAAGATGGAGCCCTATTATATCATCATGAAACTACCCGAAGGCGAAAAAGAAGAGTTTCTTCTTATGCTTCCTTACACTCCTTCCAAGAAAGACAATATGATCGGGTGGTTAGCAGCGAGAAGCGATCTGCCTAACTATGGGCATCTTATTGTTTATAACCTGCCCAAAGAAAAACTGGTCTACGGACCCATGCAGATTGAAGCAAGAGTGGACCAGCAGACTGAGATTTCCCGAAAGTTGAGCCTATGGGATCAGAGAGGTTCCAGGGTCATCAGGGGAAATCTTTTGGTCATTCCCATCCATGACTCTTTTATTTACGTGGAGCCCATTTACTTGCAGGCAATACAGGAAGATAGCGAAGCAACCTCAACAGGAGCGCCTCAGGCAAGGGGTCTTGGAAAGGCAGGGGGAAGACAGGGAGCATCTTCGCCCGCTCGCAAGACCTCTGTGGCCCTGCCTGAACTAAAAAGAGTAATTGTGACATTTTCGAACCGCATCGCCATGGAAGAAACCCTTGACAAGGCCTTGAGCAAGGTCTTAGGGGGAGAAATTTCCCCCAGGGAATTGGCCGTTCCGGCGGCTATCAAGACGCTCAAGTCTTCTAATCTCGGTATCCTGGCCCTGGATCACTACAATAAAGCCAAAGAATATCTGCGCCAGGGGAACTGGACAGGTTACGGAGAGGAACTGGCAAAGTTGGAGGAGGTCCTGCAACAACTGTCAGTAACAACCAAGTAATTGTTCACAGGTTCTGGGTTCAACGTTCAGGGTTGTGGTTTTCCCTTACAAAACGCTTACATAATGGCGTATGGTGATGAAAACACAACCTTTGAACCCCTGAACCTTTGAAACCCTGAACGGGTGATTATTTCTGTCCCTTATATTCTTCAGCAACTTTCAAGAAGTTCACCAAATAAATACCACTCTGATTATATTTATTCACCACCGCCCCATGGAATTGAGCCGAATATGCAGGACGCTTTGAACTTTTTAATGCCTGTATATAGGATGTTTCAGCCGTCACATGGAATTCTTTATATCTTTCATCCTGTAGGAAAAGAGGGCTTATGGCCCAGCTGTGGATTTCAATCGCCCGGAACGGATTAGGTACACCCTCATAAATAGGATCATCAACATATTGCGGTAAGATCCGCACCTTTTCCGGTGCCTGACCCTTTGCCAGGGATAACATGGTGTCATCGAACCAGCCCATCCAGTGCGCAAAGCTTATTCCATATGCCATGGCATAGAACTCATGCCCGGCACAGATCCCCATCATTGGGATATCATCCACCTTTCTTATGATTTCAAATTCACCAAAAAATTCAAATAGCGGCAGGTATTGCCAGTCCGCATTATTGCCGCTGAAAATGATGGCCATCGGTCTTTTTCTAAGGGCACGCAATATCTTTAATGAAATATCCTGATGGGGAATAGTAACCGTCTCATAGCCCCTGTTTTCAACAAACCTGGCGATCTGTGTGTAGGTGAACCCGTTCATCTGATTGCCTATAATAAGCACATAATCCCCATCGGGAACATCCGGCACCTCAGGCGCGCCCCTGACATAAGGGATGATGGAATTGATCTGGGCCTGGAGGGCATTCTGAGAATATATGACCAGGCGGTAATAACGGGTATTCACCGGCTTGAAATCGATAATATTTCTGTACGTATCATTGTCTCTGATCTCTATTCCTTCAATATCGGTCCAGGTATACCCATCGTCACTACTCTGCCACATAAAATGGGTCAACCACTCGACCGCCTGGATTGTCTGTCTTGTCGCGAACATCCAGAAACGCGTGACCGGCATTTTCTTACCCAGATCCAGCACCACCCAGGAAAAAGGCTCTCCTGCAGCACGCGGGGAGTTGTTCCAGTAGGTTATCTGCCCCTGATCACTCCAGTCGATAATGTTTTGGGCGTCCTCCCCGCTCGATACTCTCACATCCTTAACCGGGACACGTAAAAACCCAGAGAAGGTTCTGGAGTTTTTTACATCCACATAAAACCGGGTTTTTACCCAATCGCCGGCATTACCCTGATGGTCAACCGTCTTTGCCCTCCAGTAATAGGTCCCATCCTTCAGTTCATGCCGGGGTTCTACCTGTTTTTCTGATATATGCGGGTTCTGCTGCATGATATTTTCGTAACGAATGGTTTTGTCCGGCGGGAAATAAGGGTCTCTGGATATTTCAAAGGTCAGTGTATAGGGTTTCCGCATATTGACCGGGTTTCCCACAGAAAGGATCGGTCTGTAATTGGTAAGGATCACATCTAATTGAGGATTGTTATTAAAGGTAGGTGCGGGCAGGTTCTGCTGCCTGCCGCTGCCCGCGAGAGACTTGCTCACCGGTTGCCGTTCATTCACCCGCTTACTGCAGCCGGTCAAACCGATAAAACCGATCATCATGGTCAGGACAATACACGTCGATTTCATAGTTTTGGTCATCGTATACAAACCTTGTAAAAGTAGTTTTTGACCATCAGCGAATTCAGCTATGCTTGTAACCACCCGCAGTTTCTTCGGTGAGCGGCATGGTAACCGGGTTTTTCTTAAAATAATCCATACAGCGCTGTATATCACATAGAAGCATGTCCCCGAGATCCCGGCTGACACCGTGACGCACCAGAATACGCTGAATCACCAGATCCTGTCTGTTTGCGGGCATGGAGTAGGCCGGAACCTGCCATCCCCGGCTTCTCAGCCGGTCTGCAAGATCGTAAAGGGTGAATCCCCGACCTACACCATCCTCTAACGACCAGCAAAGGGCCGGGATCCCTCCCCGGCCGTCATAGATGATTCTAAACGGCCCCATCTTGCCGATCTCATCAGATAGATAGGCGGCGGTATCGTAGCAGGCCTGCTGAATTTTACGGTAGCCCTCTCTGCCTAATCTCAGGAAATTATAGTACTGGGCAACAATCTGTCCACCGGGTCGCGAGAAGTTAAGCGCAAAGGTTGGCATATTACCGCCAAGATAGTTGACCCGAAAGATCAAATCATCGGGTAAATCTTCTTTATCACGCCAAATGGCCCAGCCGACACCGAGAGGTGCCAGACCGAACTTGTGGCCGGAGGCATTGATGGATTTTACACGGGGCAAACGAAAATCCCACTCCAGATCTGGATCCACAAAAGGCGCTAAAAACCCGCCGCTGGCCCCGTCCACATGAATTGGGATATCCAAGCCCGTATCTCTTTGAAGCTGGTCCAGGGCATGGGCAACCTCCTTGACCGGTTCGTACTGGCAGGTGAACGTCACACCCAGAGTGGGCACTACACCTATGGTGTTTTCATCACAGCGTTTGATTACCTCCTCAGCCGTCATAATCAGACGGTCACCTTCCATGGGAATCTCCCGTAATTCCACGTCCCAGTAGCGAGCGAACTTGTGCCAGCAGATCTGTACCGGACCGCAGATCATATTGGGTTTATCCGTTGGCCTACCTTTGGCATTCATCTTCTCCCGCCAGCGCCGTTTCATAGCCATCCCGCCCAACATGGCTGCCTCGCTGGAACCGGTGGTGGAGCATCCCATGGTGTTGGCGCTATCAGGCGAGTTCCACAAACCTGCTAACATATGCACACATCGCGATTCGATCTCCGCTGTCTGAGGATATTCATCTTTGTCGATCATGTTCTTGTCAATACATTCGTCCATGAGTTGGCAAACTTCCGGCTCTATCCAGGTGGAACAGAATGTAGCCAGGTTCTGGCGCGAGTTGCCATCTAACATCAACTCATCATGCACCGCCTGACGAACATGGCGAGGATCGTGCTCTTCTTCGGGAAACTTATATTTGGGCATCCTGACAGAGAGGTCTGACGACGCATAAAGATCGTCCAAAAGATTCGCTTTTACACTGTCTTTTTCATGCAATGCCATAACCGCTCTCCATTTTTTTCATCAATCGGTTTCCTGAAGTACCTTACAAATATCAGGAGCAAAAAGCTTAATCTGCCATTTCCTGACCCCTTTTATAGATCCCATGTTCTCAGGTTTCCCTGGGTTTTCGATGGCAATTGCTTCTATTTGAGCATTTGTACAAATCACAGCGGGATCGACCCCCCACTCACCGCCTAAACGGTCACGCCAGCTTTTCAACTCTTTTACGCGGGCCCTCTCTTTGGATTCCAACCTCTTCCAAACTTTTTTGGGGTATACAGGAAGCATCTCTTCGGATAGGCTTAAACCCTCCCTGACTTTTTCAATAAGAGACTTCCCCATACGATCTATCTGTTTACGGCTGAGATCTTTAATCCCGGAAAGCCCGTTCTTCGTCACCGGTTTGATTCGGACAATCTCAATAATCGGTCTGTTGCCTAAGACTTTATAATGAGGACAATCCCTGCGTTTAGCCTCCTGATCCCGAAAGCTGAGGATTTTTCCAGGACCGCAAGACTTCGAGGATCGAGTTTTGCTGCGCCTTTAAAATTGGAAAAGAACGGCCTTTTTCTTGATGAATTCGGGCGAACCCTGCTTAACAGTTGACATTCTTCTTCCACACAAAAAAGCCGGCCCTTTTCCATTAACTCTCTCTCAAGAATACCTGCTAATGGAAGAAGATGGAAGGTATCCTGAACACCGTATTGAAGCATTGGCGCAGGGAGAGGTCTTTGAGACCAGTCCTTTTTCTGATATTTTTTGTCACTCGAAACATGAAACTTATCTTGGAGCAGACTGGCAAGGCCGGTTTCCCTGAGCCCGAGAAATCTTGCGGCAATCTGTGTATCAAACAGAGAGTGGACCTCGATACCAAAATCCCTGTAAAGGGAACGAATATCATAGTCTGAACCGTGCAAGATCTTTCTGACCCGGGGGTCAGCAAAAACAGGTGCCAGAGGAGAAAGGTCCTTCACCGAGAGCGGATCGATCAACAGGTTCAGCCTCTGTGTGGAGATCTGAACAAGGCAGACCTTTTCCTGATAGTGGAACATGGAGTCCGCTTCAAGGTCCACACCTATGGCAGCTTCCCCTTGAAGCTCCGGGATTATCTTCTTTAGATCCGCATCATTTTCGATTAGCACGTACTCAGTGTGAAGCTGTATCTCGTCATATTTCCAAGGTTCCTATTAATGCCTGAATGAAAACCCTACCCGTCGACAACCAAACCTTCGTCCTTATAGTCAGGGCCCTCACTTAAAATTCATCGCCGAAGGCGTACCACAACTTTAGGCACTTTAAACTTTAGGCACTTTAGATCACTTTAGTTTAGTTATTCAACCGTAAAATGTTTCTCTTCAAACTCGGGTTTTCCCTCGTATCGCTTCATAAAATAGCCCGGCGCCATCTCCGCGTTTTCAATAATGGCCGGGTTAATCTCTATACCGGCCTGATGAAACGCCTTCAGAATCGACTCAGGCTGGGGCGGGCATCCCTTTATGGCGATCATCTCTTTTATGTCAGCGTTATTTTTGTGCAGCTGATACATACATTTCCCAAACAGGATGGTCTTGTTCCTGCCGGGCGTGGGTTGCATTGACTTCCCGGTAAGGACCTCCACATCATCCCAAGATTCCCCTTTCCACGCCATGGCGATGGCAGCAAGGACCACGCCGTTTATTCCGGAACAGTAGGTACATAAGGTCAGGTCATACTTACGGTAGGAGAGACCCTTGATCCCCATCTTCTCCATGGGGAGAGGGAGGCTGTTGTCCTGATTGTATGGAAAGGTATATTTATGACGGGAGGCCACTGTCTCGATCGTTTCTCCCACAACCTTCACGTCTGACAGATCACAGGGCCTGTTCCGGTTCTTAGCCGCATGGACCAGATGGGGGACCTCCGAGGGCGCGTATCCCAATATCTTTGCTCCCACCATGTCCGCCGAAAGGACGTCCGTCGAGGCTACAAGGAGATTACTTCTCCTGACCGGCCATCAAAGGCCGGACCCCGCTCCGTGGTATATATGCCGTCAAGGAGCGTGAGCATGGGAGGCATGGGATCGGCTAACTTGGCAACCCAGTAATTGAGGTCCTTTTCCGGATCAGCATTATGGCATTTTTTTCTGGAGTTGATATCAATCATTCCTTTTAAGTTTTTGATCCCGAGACTTACCACAGTCTGGGCATGAGTCTTCATCACCGGGATGTCCACCACGAAGTCGCTGTCAATGATATCCGCGTTGAAGTTGAGCGTCTCCCCGTTTCCCAGATCTACCTCTCTGAATTCTCGATCAAAGACATTGACGGTCTTGACTCCATACCTCTTGTCCAAAAGATTGTAGCCCAAATTTTCGAATGCATGGGCCGGCGTTTCATTATCTTTGACCCTTCCCACAATCCCCTCACCGATGGTAATGTCATCAATCCCCTGTTCTTTGAGAAGGGCCACTATATCCTCTATCATACGCGATGTGGTAATCACCCCCCATTTTGGAAAAACGACTTTACGGGTCCAGAAAACGATGTTTGGTTTTATAAAGACCCTGGCATTGGGAGGCAGGTTATCCAGCCCCCTGCAGAGTTCTACGGCTTTCCGGACAGATTCGAGAGGTTTTTCGTAACGTACAATTGCAACTGCCGATTTACTCATGATAAACGTCTCCTTTCCTTACAAAAATATAGGCCGCAGATAAACGCAGAACTTCAGGATTGGGATGCTACCTGCCTCTAAACGCTGGTTGACGTTTTTCCAAAAAGGCCGCCCTACCCTCTCTCAGATCATAGCTCTTGAAGGTCCTGGCCATGATTTCATCAGCCTCCTCCCGGTCGCCAGCAGCCATCTGATCCCGCTGCAAAACCAGATTCAACATCTGCTTTATTCCTTTAAGGGAAAGGGGTGCGTTCCCGGCGATTTCTTCGGCAAGATGGTAGGTAAACGATTCAAGTTCTCCTCTGGGGACCAGATAATCGATCAGACCCATCTCTTTGGCGCATCGAGAGTCATAGACGCGGCCCGTGAAGAAAATTTCTTTTGTCTTAGACAATCCGATGGTCTGGATAAACCGTGTCAAGCCTTCAGGGGAATATATCATTCCGATCTTGGCAGGTGTCATCCCCATACGAATATGGTCAGCACCGATACGAATATCACAGGACACTGCAAGATCACATCCTCCGCCAAAGGCATATCCGTTAAGCATCGCGATAACCGGGTAGGGATAGTTCATGATGCTTTCCAAGGCCATTTCAAAGGAGCTGAAGGAGTTTGAGTCCCTACCCCCGATATCAGGGGCAGCGGGGTCAGTCAGGGCAGAGATGTCGTATCCTGAACAAAACGCCTCATCTCCGGCCCCTCTTATGACGATAGTCCGAATGGTGTCATCTCTTGAAAACTCCCGCATCCTCTCGATGAATTCAAAAAAAAGCCCTTCCGTAAGGCGGTTTTTCTTCTCAGGGCAGTTCAAAATAAGGGTACAGACATGTCCTTTTCTCCGTACCAGAAGGGTTTCGCTTGTCATTATTTCACCTATTGGAACCCTATTCTTCAGAGTAATCGTACCAGCCCTTTCCTGTCTTCTCGCCGTACTCACCCTTTATATAATGCTCCACCAGTTTGGGAGAGGGGAGCAATGAACGGTCGCCGCTCGCCTTAAATGCCTCCATGGCCATTGTGTAACCCAGATCAATACCGGTCAGGTCCTGAAGCCGGAACGGGCCCATGGGATGCCCGGCGCCATAGACACAGGCCTTGTCAATATCCTCGTATGAGGCTACCCCCATCTCTAAAAGCCATTCCGCCTCATGAATAATGGCACCAAAAATACGGTTCAGGAGAAATCCTTCAACCTCCTTTTTCACGTGCACCGGCACTTTGTCTAACCTATCACACAGGCTCATTGAAATCTCTGCGGTTTCGTCTGATACATGAGGTCCCTGAACAACCTCCACAAGCTTCATGACCAGCGCAGGATTGAAGAAGTGGAGATTAACCACCTTTTCAGGCCGCGAGGTAACGTCCGCAATCCGCGAACTGACAATGGCAGAGCTGTTGGTGGCCAGAATCGCATGGGGCGGGGCCATTTTGTCAAGGTCTGCAAAAAGCTTTCTCTTGACATCAACGACTTCAATGACCGCCTCAATAACATAGTCCGCCTCTTTGACTGTTTCCTCCAGACTCGAAGTGAAGGTCAGATTTTTACGGGCCCTTTCAGCCTGCTCTGCCGTCAGTCTCTCTTTTTCTACACGCCCGGGCAGATACCGGTCAATAAGGCCTCGGCCTTTTTCAGCGTGGCCTCATCGCTGTCCGTACAGATGCCCCTGTAGCCGTGGATGGCACATAGGGTAACTATCTGATGTCCCATATTTCCGGCCCCGATGACGCCAACTGTTTTTATATCGTCAATATTCATCTTTATCTCTCCTTATAAATTTAATGAATGGTATATTTTTGATGAATTCGTAAAAAGTCACTCACCATTTTTTTGTCATTCCCGCCCCGCATCAAGTGCGGGATAAACTGCAGCGGGAATCCAGGGAAACCATCCCGCCGCGGCGGGACTAGACTCCCGCGTTCGCGGGAGTGACGGCCTTGGAGGTTTTTTACGATACCATCATTCTTCTTCCTCCATGATTCGGGCAATCTCTTCGCGGTGGTAGACCGCATCTCCCATCATCACCTCGTTGGCCTTGGCCCGTTTCAAAAAGAAGTGAAGGTCATGCTCCCAGGTAAACCCGGTCCCGGCTAACACCTGAATTGCAGCACAGGCGACATTCTTGAAATTCTCGGCACAGTAGACCTTTGCTGCCGACGAAGAGAGCGCCGCATCTTTTGAGTCGCCATGATCCTGGGTCCAGGCCGCCCAGTACAGAAGAGACCGTGCGCTCTCTACTTCCAGAAACATCTGTGAGCATCGGTGTTTAACGGCCTGGAAGGCCCCGATGGGCTGATCAAACTGGACACGTTCCTTTGCGTACTCCGTGGCAATTTTCATGCACCTTTCAGCGCCTCCTACGCTTTCCGCACAAAGCCCCACCTGGGCCCGCCTCAGAGATCTCTGAAGATAATCCCAACCCCGGCCTTGCTTCCCTAACATATCTTCCTGGTGCACACTTACGTCTGTTAACTCCACAGCACATAGCTTCCGGGTGCTGTCCATGGTCGGCAGGAGCGAAGTGGAGATCCCCTCAAGCCCTGAGTCCAGAATAAAAAGTGAGATACCGCCGCCCGGATCATCTCCTTCTCCGGTGCGGGCAGCCACGATCAGGAAATCGGCCGTG
>PVMK01129279.1_pt1 | contig 20702 bp, 18 predicted proteins | sample 1853481 | NCBI WGS metagenome assembly PVMK01 (sample SAMN08533507, study PRJNA380276) | Marine sediment metagenome, whole genome shotgun sequencing project.
GGAGTCCACATGTGCCGGTGCGATCTGCACCATTCGTTCGAGCATTTTCAAGCGACTCTGTGCTTGTTTTGCTTTGCTGGCTTTATAACGGAATCTATCAACATAGCTCTGTATATGTTTGATTTCTTTCTGTTGTTTTGTGTACATAGCCTGCTGCAAGGCCAGTTGTTCGGCGCGGACAGATTCAAACTGGCTGTAATTACCGGTATAGGTTTTTACCGCCTGGTGCTCGATGTGGGCGATATGTGTGCACAGGCCGTCAAGGAAATCCCGGTCGTGTGAAATCAACAACAATATACCCTGGTAGGATTTCAGCCAGCGTTCCAGCCAGACGATGGTGGGCAGATCCAGGTGGTTGGTGGGCTCATCCAGAAGCAGGATATCCGAGCGGCACATCAGTGCCTGGGCAAGGTTTAAACGCATCCGCCAGCCACCGGAAAATTCATTCACCGGTTTTTTGATTACACCGGTCTCAAAACCCAGGCCGTGTAAAAGTCGTGCGGCCCTGGTCTCGGCCGTGAAGCCATCGATGTTATCCATTTGCTCGTACAAGCCGTGGAGCCGATCATCGTGGTTGTCTTTGGCTTCAAGCTCTGTAATTTTCGCCTGCAGCTTGCGCAAACCACTATCGCCGTCCATGACAAATTCCAATGCCGGATGAACGGAGTGAGGGCTTTCCTGGGCCACGTGGGCAATGACATCTTTGGGATTAAGCTGTAATTCGCCCGCATCACCTTCCAGTTGGCCGAGAACCAGTGCAAACAATGAACTCTTGCCGCTGCCATTGACGCCGATAATACCCATGCGCTGGCCGGCATGGGCCTGTAAGGTAGCATTTTCAAACAGCAGTTTGGTGCCGCGGCGCAGTTCGATTTGTTTGAGTTGTAGCATTAAATGAATGCGCCGGAGTGTTGCCTTAAAGGGTAGGCATTATAAGACAGAGTGGCGGTTTGGAAACTGCTAATAAACTTTATATCCGTTTAAGAACGTAGTCTGCAAAATAACCTTTCCTGTCGGTGAGTTTATAGACGATCTGAAAGTCGGTATCGCCAATGATATTGTTGATGATTTCATCATTATATTTTCTGGAGATTTCAGTCAGTATTTTCTCGCCCTGTGAAAACTTGAATGTCTTATTTGAACCATTCAGAGTAACAGTTTGTTCTGCTGTACTTACCAGGTAGCTAATCGCTATTCCATTTTCTACCGTGTATTCAGGTTGGTGTGAAAATTTGTTGATGTCGAAATTACCACCCAGTTCGCTATTGATCCGTGCAAGCAAATTCAAATTAAACGCTTTGGTTAAACCGGCTGGATCGTTATAAGCCGGTAATACAATGTTGGCGGATTTTATTAAATCCACGCCAAGAAAAAGTTTGTCATTGGGCTGAAGGTTTGATCCCAGTTTGTAGATAAACTCAGCAGCCTGATGGTCGGTCATATTACCGATATTGGAGCCCAGAAAAAACAGAACTTTTGGGTGGTGGGATTCCCGTAATGATGCCAGCATGGTGAAATAATCGCCCTGTTTTTTCCTGACACAAACCCCGGGCAATTCTTCAGTTAAATTGTGTTCGAGCTGATCAAGAGCATTTTGGGATATATCTATCGGCAGGTAATCAAATTGATAATCTCCCTGGTTCAATACCTTGAGCAGTTCTTTGGTTTTTGTTCCGTCTCCAGGGCCAAGCTCTATCAGCTCAAAGTGCTGCTTCGGAGTGATTTCAAGCGCCCGGATTAATTCTCTGCTTTGCTCCCTGAATATTTCAAATTCGGCCCGTGTCAGGTAATACTCGGGCAGGTCCATTATCCGGACAAATAGCTCATCACCTTTTTTGTCATAAAAATACTTGGAAGGAAGTGTTTTTGGAAAAGCACCCAAGCCCTGTTCAACATCTTTTTTAAATTTTGCCAGCATATTATCGGGCTAGACGTATGCCGCTAAATTGCCATTGTGACTGTGGTTGGAAAAAATTTCGGTAGGTTTTTCTGCTGTGCCCTGTAGCTGTTGCTACGGAAGCACCTCGCAGCACCATTTGATTGATCATGAACTTGCCGTTGTATTCTCCAACGGCACCCGTAGCAATTTTGAAGCCCGGGTAGGGCAAATAGGCCGAGCCGGTCCACTCCCACCGTTTACCCCAATTCAGTTGGCTGGAGGCCACTTCCCATTCAAACTCCGTGGGTAAACGGTGTCCCTTCCAGGCTGCAAAAGCTGCTGCTTCATAATATGAAACATGGGAAAGAATGGCGTTTGTGTTGATGGGTTGTAATCCAGCCAGGGTGAAATAGAACCATTTCCCATCTTTATTGAACCAGTACAGAGGTTTTGTAATGTTTTCCTCGTTGACCCAGGACCATCCATCATCTAACCAATGTTGAAAGTTTCTGTATCCGCCATCCGCCATAAATTCGATGAATTCACCATTCGTAATCAGTGACTTTGAGATTTCAAAATCATGCAAAAACACCTTGTGTCTGCCTGATTCATTATCAAAGGCAAAGTCATTTGAATAATGCCCAATCTCATAAATATCCTGTGAAATATTTAGCCAGCCTGTTGTTTCGTTCTCATCATTGACTAAATTACCGCCGGCTTCATAAACAGGGAAAGTCGGGTTCAGGGCCAATGTATATTTTAAATCGGTCAGTAAAAGTTCCTGATGCTGATGCTCGTGGTTGATGCCAAGAATCAGCAATTCCCTTACTTCATCAGGATAAGAAGCTGATAGAAGCTTGCTAATAGCCTCATCAACGTGTTTTCTGTATTGATACACTTCATCCACGCCGGGCCGTGTCATCATCCCGCGTTGATTCCTGGGGAATATTTCGCCTACATGGTTGTAATAGCTATTAAAAAGAAGGTTATAGGTTTTATCAAAAATACGATAATCATGCATGTATTTGCTTAAAATCATTTCTTCAAAAAACCAGCTTGTATGTGCCAGGTGCCACTTTGGAGGACTGGTAAATTCAACGGCTTGTGGAACGAAATCCTCAATATGAAGCGGCGCACAAAGTTCAGTGCTGCGGTTTCTCGTGGCGGAATATTGATCGAGTAAATCAGGCATCATTCAAATAAGGTTCATTGCTGGGTTAATCATATAATAGTCAACTTTCTACCAGTTGCCATGATCAATTGATTCTAAATTGCTGTAATAAACTGTCGATTTAGGGGAAAATGACGCTTGGTCTTTTTATGCTCAGAATTACATCAAACGAGGATACCCAGTGAAGAAAAATCATCCTGTCCGGTCGATTGGCCGCTTGTATTTTTTATTAATCGTTATGTCCGTTGTCCTGACATCCTGTGCTTCAGGCTTGACAGTACGCAGCGACATTGATCCGACGGTGGATTTCAGCCAGTACAAGACCTATAACTTCTTCGAGCCCATGGGTATTGAAGGCGGTTATAACTCACCTATATTCGGAGAGCATTTCCGTTCTGCGCTTGGAGGCGAACTGGCCCGCAGACGGTACCAGACATCGGATACACCCGATCTGTTGATCAATGTCACGATTCGTTCAGATGACAAGGTCAGGATGAGATCGTATACCTCGCCTTACATGACAGGCGGTTTCTACGGCAGGCCGGGTGGATATTCTGCAGGTTCTGCAGTCGGGGTGGGCGTATCAGTCGGCAGGACTGCACGGGTGACAACTGAAGCCTCGGTATTTATTGACTTTGTTGATTTCGAGCAGCACAAGGTTGTCTGGCAGGGCGTTATGGTTATTGACGTCAACGACAAAGTAGCACAGCAATTACGCAATGCTATTTTTACCTCGGTTAACGAGGTACTGAAGCAGTATCCACATACTGCAGGAAAGTGAGCAAAATGTTACCCAAGAGAATCTTGATGGGTCCGGGGCCTTCGGATGTATACCCGGAAGTATTGGCAGCCATGGCCAGGCCAACCATTGGTCACCTGGATCCTGCCTTTGTTGAATTTATGGATGAGCTTAACGAGCTTTTGCGTTATGCCTTCCAGACCACCAATATTGTAACCCTGCCTATTTCAGCACCAGGCTCAGCGGGTATGGAGTGTTGCCTGGTTAATCTTCTTGAGCCGGGTGATGAAATTGTCATTGCCAGCAATGGTGTTTTCGGTACTCGCTTGCTTGAGATTGCCCGTCGCTGTGGCGCAAAACCCATTGCGGTTGAATTTGAATGGGGGACACCGGTCGATCCCGGCAAGGTGGAGGACGTGCTCAAGGCACATCCCGATGCTGTGGCGCTGGCCTTTGTTCATTCAGAGACCTCTACCGGTGTGCGTTCCGATGCCGAGACCCTGTGCAAACTTGCGCGCCAATATGATTGCCTGAGCATCGTCGATGCGGTGACATCCCTGGGCGGTATTGAACTGCGTGTGGATGACTGGGGCATTGATGCGATTTATTCCGGTACCCAAAAATGCCTGTCGGCTCCACCGGGGTTGTCACCGGTTTCATTTAATGAGGCGGCGATGGCGAAGGTGAAAGCCCGCAAGATGCCTCCGCAAAGCTGGTTCCTCGACATGAATTTATTGACTGCTTATTGGGGTCCGGGTGCCAAGCGTGCCTATCACCACACAGCTCCGGTTAACTCACTTTATGCCCTGGATGAAGCGCTCAGGATTTTGAAGAGGGAAGGGCTCGAAAACTCATGGAACCGACATGCTCAAAACCACCTGAAACTGCGTGATGGGCTGGAAACCATGGGCCTGGAGTTTTATGTCGAGCCTGACTACCGTCTGCCCCAACTCAATGCGGTGAAAGTACCTGAGGGAGTCGATGAGGCCGCCGTCAGAAGTTCGCTGTTGAACGATTTCAACCTGGAAATTGGCGCCGGTCTTGGACCCTTGGCCGGAAAGATCTGGCGTATTGGTTTGATGGGGGCATCAAGCACGGAACAACATATTGAGCTTTGTCTGGATGCGTTGAAGACCGCGCTGGAGAAAAATTAGAGAGTTCTGGAGAACAGGTAGAGTGAGTTTGAGCTGAGGAGTTTCTGCATCAGATATGTTCTTCTTTTAAAAGAGACACCGGGCACACCGTTTAAAGCGGCATTGCCCGACAGCGAGTCGAGGAAATAATCATCGGTGAGAATGTTGGTGTTCACACCCGCATGTTCACTGGCAACGCTGAGTTCAACGCCGTCCACCTGGTGGCCCCAGCCGTGGGGGATACTGATCACACCGGGCATCATCTCATCGCTGAGAGAGACAGGGATACTGATGGCACCGACCCTTGAGCTCACCAGCGCCATGTCCCCATCCTGCAGGTTGCGGGATTTGGCATCCTGCGGGTGTATCAGTGCCAGGCAACGTTTTTTGCCTTTTACCATTCTGTAACTGTTGTGCAACCAGGAGTTATTGGTGCGCGGATCCCGGCGCCCGATCAAGCGCAGATCAAATCCCGATGCTTTGGAAATAGTGGCATTGGCGAGTACCGTTTTATCCAGCTTCTGTAAATCAGTCAGGCATTCTTCAGGTACGAGATTGATTGTTTTGTCACTGGTGAACAATCGTTCGGGAAGACAGGGCCGCATCGGGCCAAGGTCGATACCATGCGGATTTTTCTTGAGTTTCTTTAAATTTAGTCCGTGTGATTTGAAATAGGGACCTTGTTTTAATCTCTTGTTGATGATCCATTCACTACCCAGGTATTGGATGATTTCTTTCTTCAGCCGACCCCTGGTTTTGGCCCACCAGTTGCCGCCTTGCATACGCCAGCCGAGTTCTGAATAAATCAGGGCGTCAGAGCGTTGTTCTTTACCTGCCTTAAAAACCGGTTGGGAGAATTTTGCACCATTGCGAATTGCCAGCGCCTGGAATGCCAGGTCATATTGGGATCTTTCCAGGGTTGTGAGCGGGGGCAATATGATATTGGCGTGGCGGGTGGTTTCGTTCAGGTAGATGTCTATTGAAACCATGAACTCGAGTCCGGATAATGCGTCATCGATCTGATTGCCATTGGGTGTGCTTAAAACCGGGTTACCGGCACCGGTGACCAGGGCCCGGATTTGTCCTTCACCTTCTGTTGTGATTTCTTCCGCCAGGGCGGCGACCGGAAATTCACCGTTGAAGTTCGGTAGTTTTCTGACCCGGGTGAAATGATCGGCAAAGCCCTTTTTCCCTGAACTGCTGGCTGTGATCACTTCAAATGCCGGCTTGGCGAACATGCTGCCGCCCGGAATATCCAGGTTGCCGGTGACAATATTAAATACCGTGATCAACCATTGGGTCAGCGTACCGAATTCCTGTGTGGAAACGCCTATCCGGCCATAACAACTGGCACTATCGGCAGCGCAGAAGTCCTTGACCAGTGTCTTGATATCCCGGGCATCGACACCGGTAATAGCTGCTACTTTTTCGGGTGGATAATCCTGTACCAGTTTTTCTATCTCATCCATGCCAGAGGTGAAATCAGATACGGTTCCCAGCGTTTGCAGTTGTTCGTCAAAAACTACATTTAGCATGGCCAGCAGCATAAACACATCGCTACCAGGCTTGATAAACAGGTGTGAATCGGCAATCGCGGCAGTTTCGGTTCTGCGTGGGTCGACCACCACCAGTTTGCCACCACGTTCGCGGATTGCTTTTAAGCGTTTGGTCACCCCGGGTGCGGTCATCAGGCTGCCATTGGATACCACGGGGTTGGCACCAAAGATGATGTGGAAACCGGTGCGGTCCAGGTCGGGCAGGGGGATCAGCAGGCTGTGTCCAAACATCAATAAGGACACCAGTTGTTCGGGTAATTGGTCGACTGAAGTTGCTGAATAACGGTTTTTGGTTCTTAAGCTGCGGTAAAACATCGGCCCGAACAGCATGGCATCAAGGTTGTGGACGGTTGGGTTGCCCAGGTATATCGCCACCGCATCTTTTCCGTGTTGGTGCTGGATGCTTTTCAGGCCTTCGGTGACTTCGTCGAATGCCTGTTCCCAGGGTATTTTCTGCCAGCCATCGGCGGTTTTTTTGATCGGTTCACGAAGCCGGTCCGGGATCGTTATAGATATCCTGTAGTGCCACCGCCTTGGGACAGATGTGCCCCTTGCTGATCGGGTCTTGCTTATCGCCCTTGATGGACTTGATTTTCCCATCTTCAAGTCTGATTTCGAGACCACAAATGGCTTCGCACAGGTTGCAGGCGATGTAGTGAGTCCGGTTTGAATTATTATTTCTCATCTGCGGCAGTTTACACGCTTTGAGATTGTTACAACTTCAATATGAAGATCATGGGCATTTTTAGTCAGCGTACCTGCGCCATCAAACTGTCGATCATGTTTTCACAGCGTGAAAGATAACCGCCACCAAACAAGTTGAGGTGGTTGAGCATGTGGTAGAGGTTGTATAAATCCCGGCGCAGGCGGTAATCGTCGGGAAGTGGGGAATGTGCCTGGTAAGCGGCATAGAATTCCGCAGTAAAACCACCGAATAACTCGGTCATCGCGATATCCGTTTCACGATCGCCGTAATAACTGGCAGGGTCGAATATCACCGCTTGCCCACCGCTGGTAAACGCCTTGTTGCCGGCCCACAAATCGCCGTGTAATAACGATGCGGCGGGTTGGTGGCCATCCATGAGTTGATCAATATTCGCCAGCAGTCGTTCACCCTTGCTTAAAATCCGACCGCCGTGGCCTGCTGCCTGTGCCATCTCCAGTTGTGGTTTCAGGCGATAATCCCGCCAAAATTCAACCCAGTTTTCACAAGCTGTATTGTATTGTGGCGTGCTTCCGATGTAGTTGTCCCGGCTCCAGCCGTGTTGTTGGTTAGTAACAGAATGCAAGGCTGCGAGCTGTTCCCCCAGCAGTGAGGCCGGGCCGTTTGAGGTGAGTTCCAGGTATTCCAGTACCAGCCATGCAGTGTCTCCATCACTGCCATACGCTATGGGGGAGGGCACTCTTATACACCCCTGATCTGAGATTTCTGATAAGGCCAGTGCTTCTGCCGCAAACATACCATCGGGCGCATTGGCATGGTGTTTCAGAAACCAGTCGGTATTACCGTCACTGATCAACGCAGCACGATTGATATCGCCGCCGGGCAGATCTCTTACCCACTGTAATCGGGTGTTTTCTCCCAGGGCGTCCGACAAACCAGTAGCAATGGAGTCGAGCAAAGATTGCCTATGTTTCATAAGCTATGAGCCTTGACCAGGCAATCCATGAATACCTGCACTGCCCGTGATGGTTTGGGTGAGGTTCGCGTGATGGCCAGGAATTTACAGCTGTACTGAAAAATATCAGTGCCAATAGCGCGGATCTGACCCTGTTCAACGAAGGGCTTGGCGTAGTGGTCCGGCAGGTAGCCGACATAACGCCCCGATAGCAGCAGGTGAACTATCGCTTCCTGATCATAGACGGTTACATCGCGTTTCATTCCCAGGCTGTGCCCGATCTCCATGTTGGGAGAGTGGTATCCCAGGCCGGCATACTTGCACGCCAGGATATCCTTTTTGCTGATGGCGCTGTCCGCGAGTTCATAAAGTGGGTGGCCGTAACCGCTATAGAGATACATTTGTTCGTTGAACAGCGGCACATAATCCAGGCTGGATGATGTCCGGTGTGCCGGGATGATACCCACCTGGAAACGTCCCTCCATGACCCCGCGTTCGACCTCATTCAGGGGCTCCACATGGACCTCAAAACTCATATCCGGTGCCAGGTCGTCAAACAACTGGAATGCCTTACCCACATTGGCTTCGGGGTTGGAGGTGATCTTGTCAAACATGGCCAGGCTGATATGACCGGTCATACGCTGGTGCAGATCGTCAACCTCGGCCCGGAATTCATCCAGGGAGCCCAGTAAGCGCAGGGTAGCCTGGTATATATGCTCGCCTTCATCGGTCAGGGCGAAGCCACCACGGCCCCGGCGGCATAAAGTGACACCCAGGCGGGTCTCTAAATCCTTGATGTGTGTTGAAATGGTGGAGCGGCCGATATTGAGCTCCAGTTCTGCAGCAGAAATTCCACCGGATTCAGCAACCACCCGAAAAACCCGCAGGCGGCGGATTTCGATATCGCTTAACTGTCCCAAAGCCCTTTTTTGTACCATTTTGTGTCTCGAAGCAATTCATTATTAATGTTTGATAAAAGTCAAACTAAAGATTGATAGACTAGAATTTACAAAACATTTAAAGACTTGTAAAGTGCCCTCAATCTAATAAGCATTATTAACAGGAGTCTTTATTGTGTCTAATACCGATAAGTTCGCCGGACTGACCCAGGCCCAATTGGACGCCCACTGGATGCCTTTTTCCGGTAATCGTGATTTCAAAAAAGACCCCCGGTTTTTTGTTGCAGCCGAGGGCAACTATTTCACCAGTGCCGATGGCCGCAAAATATTCGATGGTCTTAGTGGTCTCTGGACCTGCGGTGCCGGTCACGGGCGCCCGGAAATTACTGAGGCGGTTAGTAAGCAAATCAAGCAACTTGATTACGCCCCGGGGTTCCAGTTCGGTCATCCGAAGTCATTTGAACTGGCTGAACGCATTACGCAATTTATGCCCGAAGGTCTCAACCGGGTGATGTTTACCAATTCCGGTTCTGAATCTGTCGATACCTCTTTAAAAATTGCCCGCGCTTACTGGCATAAGAAAGGCATGCAGAGCAAGACCAGGCTGATTGGCCGCATCAAGGGTTACCACGGCGTGAACTTTCGGTGGAATCAGTGTTGGCGGAATAGTGGGTAACCGTGCCCTGTTCGGCGAAGCCCTTACCGCCGATCACCTGCCGCATACTCTGTTGCCGGAAAACAAATTTGTCAAAGGCATGCCGGAAACAGGCGCTCACCTGGCAGATGAACTGCTGGAATTGGTCGCTTTGCATGACGCTTCCACCATTGCCGCCGTGATCGTCGAGCCACTGGCCGGCTCCGCCGGCGTGTTGCCACCACCAAAGGGCTATTTGCAACGATTGCGGGATATTTGTGACCAGCACAATATTCTGCTGATTTTTGATGAAGTGATTACCGCCTTTGGCCGTATGGGCGCAAAGACCGGTTCCGAGGAGTTCGGTGTAATACCCGATATCATCGATGTCGCCAAGCAGCTCACCAACGGCGCCGTGCCCATGGGTGCGGTGATCTGTAAACAGGAAATCTACGATACCTTCATGGAAAAAGGCGGCCCCGAGTATGCCATTGAGTTACCCCACGGTTACACTTACTCAGCACACCCGCTTGCCTGTGCTGCCGGTCTGGCTGCACTGGATATCCTTGAAAAGGATGGTTTGATCGAGCGTGTCAAAACAATGGCACCGTTTTTTGAAGAGACCTTGCACTCACTCAAAGGCACGCAGTATATTGCCGATATCCGTAATTATGGACTGGCCGGTGCCCTGACTATCGAGCACGCCCCCGGTGAACCGATGTTACGCCCTTACCTGATTGCCATGAGTATGTGGAAGAAAGGTTTCTATGTTCGCTACGGCGGTGACACTATCCAGTTGGGCCTGCCCTTTACCGTGGAGCACGATGAGATCGATACTTTGATCAGCGCGCTGGGTGAAACCGTCAACGAATTAAATTAGAAAGGTAGAATTTATGGTCACTATTGGTCACCTGATTAACGGCAAGATATGCACTGATAACGCACGCACCCAGGATGTTTTTAATCCGTCCACCGGTAGTGTGGAAAAGCAGGTCGCGCTGGCCTCGAAGGCTACGGTTGAAGAGGCCATTAGCGCTGCTCAGCAAGCTTACCCTGCCTGGCGTGATACAACACCTGCAAGGCGTGCCCGCGTGATGTTCCGTTTTAAGCAATTGCTGGAACAAAATGCCGACAAAATCTGCAAGCTGGTTGGTGAGGAACACGGCAAGATAGCTCACGACGCCATGGGTGAAGTGAATCGGGGGATCGAGAATATCGAATACGCCTGCTATGCACCTGAATTGCTTAAGGGTGAACACAGCAAAAATGCGGGTCCTGCGATTGACTCGTGGAGCGAACTCCAACCGCTGGGTGTGGTAGCAGGTATTACACCTTTTAACTTCCCCGCCATGGTGCCACTGTGGATGTACCCGATGGCCATCGTGTGCGGTAATACCTTTGTTTTGAAACCTTCCGAACGCGATCCGTCCTCCGCCCTGTTTATTGCTGAGTTGCTGTATGAGGCAGGTTTACCCGCCGGTGTAATGAACGTCGTCAACGGGGATAAGGAAGCGGTGGATACATTGTTGACCGATGAGCGGGTGATGGCGGTCAGTTTTGTCGGATCAACTCCAATTGCCGAGTATATCTACAGCACCGCCAGCGCCAATGGCAAACGCTGCCAGGCGCTGGGTGGCGCCAAGAATCACGCCATTATCATGCCGGATGCGGATATGGATAATACTGTTGCCGCTTTAACCGGTGCTGCATTCGGCTCCTCGGGCGAGCGCTGCATGGCCCTGTCCGTTGCCGTGTGTGTGGGTGATGAGGTGGCTGATTCTTTGATTTCCGGGCTGTCCACCGCCATGGAGAACTTGAAGGTGGGTGCCTACAGTGATGCCAGCAACGATTTTGGTCCGGTGATTACCGAGCAGCATAAGGACAAGGTGGTTGAATATATCAATAGTGCACAGGAACAGGGCGCAACGATTGTCGTAGATGGCCGGGATGTTGAGGTGGCCGGTTATGAAAATGGCTTCTTTGTGGGCGGCACACTGATTGATTACGTAAAACCCGGCATGACCTGTTACGAGGAAGAAATTTTTGGCCCTGTACTGCTGGTGGTTCGCGTCGGCAGCATGCAAGAGGCCATGAAGATGATCAATGATCATGAGTACGGTAACGGTACCTGTATTTTCACCCGTGACGGTGAAGCGGCCCGTTACTTCGCAGACAATATTTTGGTGGGTATGGTCGGTATTAACGTACCGCTGCCGGTGCCGGTATCCTACCACTCCTTCGGTGGCTGGAAGCGGTCATTTTTTGGCGACCTGGCTGCCTACGGTCCGGATTCTGTACGCTTTTATACCAAGCGTAAAACCATAACCCAGCGCTGGCCTTCCGCCGGCGTACGTGAAGAGGTGAAGTTCTCATTTCCCAGTAATTGAATACTCAAATATCTATCTTGGAGATCAACAATGTCAGTACCAGCTAAAAAATTAAAATATTGTGTGAACGGTGAGTGGATCACATCCAAAACCGAGACTTATATGGACTGTTTCAATCCATCCACCGGAGAGGTGATTGCACTGGCTCCACAATGCACGGTAGAAGAAGTGGAAGCCGCAATCGCGTCAGCCAAAGCGGCTTATCCGTCGTGGTCTGATACGCCCGTGGTAAAACGTGTGCAGGTATTGTTCAGATTAAAAACACTACTTGAAAAACACATGGATGAATTGACAGAGCTATTGGCCAGGGAAATGGGCAAGGCCTGGGAAGAGGCAAAGGGAGATATTTTAAAAGTTGTTGAAGTGGTCGATTTTGCCTGTGGTATGCCACACCTCATGAAAGGGGAAGCCTTGCAGGATTGCAGCACGGGTTATGACACGATCATGTACCATCATCCAGTTGGTGTTTTTGCCGGAATCGCCCCCTGGAATTTCCCCGCGATGATCCCACAGGGCTGGATGGCGCCGATTTGTATCGCTGCAGGAAATTGTTTTGTACTGAAATCTGCCAGTTATGTTCCTCAAACATCAATGCGAATCACAGAGTTGTGGTATGAGGCGGGACTGCCTAAAGGTGTACTGAACATGGTAACCACGAGCAGGAATGAAGCTGAAATACTGCTTGAACATCCTGATATCGTTGGTGTTTCTTTTGTTGGTTCAACCAAGGTTGGTCATCATATATACGCGACTGCCGCAGCCAATGGCAAGCGGGTACAAGCCCTGACAGAAGCTAAAAACCACGCCCTGGTTTTAAAGGATTGTGTGCTGGAGAGAACAGCCAGGGGCATCGTCAACGCCTTCTGTGGTTGTGCCGGTCAACGCTGCATGGCACTACCGGTCATTTGCGTGGAAGAGAGCATCGCCGACAAGTTGGTTGAATACCTGGTGGAATTCTCCGCTGAATTAAAGCTGGGTCCTGCCTATGAGAAAAGCACGGAGCTTGGACCGGTCGTAAATAGTGGACACATGAAGTATGTGACCGACTGGATTCAAATAGGTGTTGATGAAGGTGCAGAACTTGTTCTTGATGGTCGAAACCCTGAAGTACCCGGATATGAAAGCGGGTTTTATATTGGACCGACTATTTTTGATCACGTGACTGAAGAAATGTCGATTGGACGGGATGAAATTTTCGGGCCCGTAATTTGCATAAAACGTGTTAAGGACTTTGAAGAAGGTCTGGCAATCATGAATGACAGTGAGTTCGCAAATGGTTCAGCGATTTATACTCAAAGCGGTTATTACGCCCGTGAATTTTCCAAACGAACCCATGGTGGCATGGTTGGCGTGAATGTCGGTATTCCAGTACCCCTTGGAATCTTTGGTTTCACTGGCCAGAAAAAGTCATTTTTTGGTGATTTACATACCATGGGCAAAGATGGCGTAAGATTTTTTACCGAATTAAAGTGTGTCACAAGTACCTGGTTTACTGAAGAAATGGCATCGGACAAGGTAAATACCTGGGACGGAACCATTGAAATCGAATAAGACGATTGAGCCAGGTCAGTAAAAGGGCACGGTACATGGTGCCCCCTTGACCCCGGTTCACACGTTAATTTGGGCTTTTAGCCAGTCTTCGAACAGTTGCGCGCGTAAGGACCGGTGTTCCGGTTGGTTGGTCAAAAGATAGTAGTTATGGGATTCAGGCACCGCCTTTTTCATTAATTTGACCAGGCGGCCCTGGCGGAGATCCTCCTTGATTTCAAACAGGTTGCACAGGGCGACACCATAACCCAGACGGGCAGCAGTCAGTGATAAGTTGGTGCTGTAGAAGTGCATTTGTCGCATGTTTTCAGGTTCAGGTTCATCCATGGCAGCAAACCAGCGAGACCAGTCGTTCTGCCTGTCATGCAGCAGGGTAAGGCGGGCCAGGTGTCCCGGTCGCGTAATCGCAGGTATGCCATGAAGGATCAGGGGGCTGCATACGGGATAAACAGGTGGTGACACCAACTCCTCAAGCCGTCGACCAGCTGCCAGTGGTTTTCCATAACAGATTGCAACATCAAGCTCGCGTGGAATGTCCTTTTGCAGCGGTTTTAATTCAACGACATGAATATCGATTTGCGGGTATTGAAGCTGGAATTCACCAATATGTTTAACCGCCCAGCTTGCCCCCGTTGATTCAGTACAGCCGATAACGAGTCTGCCCGTGAGGTTATCCGGATCCAGATGCAGGGTTCCGTCGACAATACGATCAAACCCATCCCGCACTGCGTGGAACAAGCGTTCTCCGGCGCTGGTTAGCTTCAGTCGGTTATTGGCACGGATAAATAGTTTTACACCCAGTTGTTGTTCCAGCGCCCGAACCTGGTGGGAGATCGCACCATGGGTCACACCCAGGTCTTCACCGGCTTGTCCCATATGCAAATGGCGGCCGGTGCTTTCAAAAGCACGTAATGCGGACAGGGGTAGTGTACGTCGGTCTAACATAATCATCTTCACTGTGAGAAATACTCACAGAAGATACAAAAATATATAGATTTATGCGAGAAATATTTGCAGGTAAACTGAATCTTTAATGCAGCCTAATTAGAGGATCAAATCATGGCCATCAAACTTACAGACAAGAGTTTATTTAAAACCGGCGCGTATATTAACGGCCAATGGGTTGCATCCGACCGGGGAGAGACACTTGATGTCACCAACCCTGCTACAGGCGAAGTGATTGCAAAGGTCGCAAGTTGCGGCACAGATGAAACACGCCGTGCGATTGAGGCGGCGCAGGCCGCGCAAATTACCTGGCGTCAGACATCTATAAAAGAAAGAGCGGCAATACTACGTAAGTGGTTTAACCTGATGATGGATGCTCAGGAAGACCTGGCGCAGATTCTGACGGCTGAACAAGGCAAACCCCTGGCTGAAGCCCGCGGTGAAATCGCATATGGTGCAAGTTATATAGAGTGGTTTGCCGAAGAGGGCAAGCGGGTCTACGGCGATACCATTCCTCACTCCACCAATGACAAACGTCTTGTGGTCATCAAGCAGCCTGTGGGTGTTGTTGCATGTATCACGCCGTGGAACTTTCCGAATGCCATGCTGACCCGTAAGATCGCGCCGGCTTTGGCTGCAGGCTGCACGGTTGTTTGCAAGCCTGCCAATGCAACGCCCTTGTCAGCCTACGCGTTTGCAGAATTGGCTGAGCGCGCCGGTGTACCGGCCGGTGTCATCAACCTCGTAACGGGCAGGACCCCGGAAATCGGTAAGGAGCTCACTTCCAATCCGATCGTGCGTAAATTGACTTTTACCGGATCAACACCAGTTGGCAAACAGCTGATGGCTGAATGTGCGAAAACGGTCAAACGTACTTCGATGGAATTAGGTGGCAATGCACCCTTTATTGTATTTGATGACGCGGATCTGGATGCGGCACTTGCGGGCTTAATGGCGAGTAAATACCGCAACTCGGGCCAGACCTGTGTTTGTGCCAACCGCATCCTGATTCAAGAAGGCGTCTATGACATATTTGCCGAAAAGCTGGCTGCTGCTGTAAAGAGTCTCAAAGTGGGTGATGGTGCGGACGAAGGCGTCACAATCGGGCCGTTGATCAACGAAGGCGCGGCCAACGATGTGATGAGTTTTGTAGATGATGCTGTCAGCAAAGGCGCGACGGTAATAGCCGGTGGTCAGCGCTCGGAGATGGGTGTCTGTTTCATCGAGCCGACGATACTCACAAACGTCAGCGACGATATGCGGGTATTCAGAGAAGAAATATTCGGACCGATCGCCCCCTTGTTTAAATTCAAGACGGAAGAGGAAGCCATTGCCATGGCCAACGATACGGAGTTTGGCCTGGCCTGCTATTTCTACTCCCGTGACATCGGTCGTGTCTGGCGTGTAGGTGAGGCCCTTGAATACGGCATCGTTGGTATCAACGAAGGTATTATTTCTAACGAAATGGCTCCGTTTGGTGGCGTGAAAGAGTCCGGCCAGGGCCGTGAGGGTTCAAAATATGGTCTGGATGATTACCTGGAAATGAAATACATGTGCATGGGTGGGATCGATCAATGAGTAACGAAAGCAACGAACAATGGCAGGCACGCAAGAATGCCGCTTTCGCGCGGGGGCAGGGCAACATGGCACCTGTCTTCATCGACCGTGCAAAAAACGCCGAAATGTGGGATGTGGAAGGTAAGCGTTATATCGATTTTGGCACCGGCATCGCCGTTTGCTCCACCGGTCATACCAACCCAAAAGTGACCGCTGCGGTGCAAGAGCAGCTGCAACGATTCAGCCATACCTGTGTGATGGTTACTCCTTACAGCTCTGCTGTAGAGCTGGCAGAAAAATTGAATGAACTAGCGCCCGGCAACACACCCAAAAAGACAATTTTTGTAACCACGGGTGCAGAAGCAGTTGAAAATTGCGTGAAAATCGCCCGGGCCTATACGGGTCGTCGCGGAGTGATTGCGTTTAATGGCGGTTTTCACGGTCGAACTTTGCTGGCAATGGGGCTCACGGGAAAAATCACACCTTATAAAAATCTGTTCGGTCCATTTCCTGCTGAAATCTTCCATGCACCGTACCCGGTTGAATATCACGGCGTGAGTGTCGAGGATTCTCTCAAAGCACTCGAAATGCTGTTCAAGGTTGATATTGCACCGAGTGACGTGGCCGCCATCATTGTTGAACCGGTACAGGGGGAGGGTGGTTTCTATCCGGCCCCGAATGAATTCATGCAAGCCTTGCGAGCCGTGTGTGATGAGCATGACATTGTCCTGATTGCCGATGAAATTCAAACAGGTTTTGGCCGTACGGGTAAGTTTTTCTGTAGCGAATATGCGGATGTCGAGCCGGATCTGGTAACCGTTGCCAAGGGTGTCGCTGGTGGTTTTCCACTTTCCGCTGTTGTTGGAAAGGCTGAAATTATGGATGCGCCATTGGCGGGTGGATTGGGAGGTACCTACGCCGGTTCCCCCATCGGTTGTGCCGCTGCACTGGCTGTTATTGATGTGATTGACGAGGAAAACCTGGTTGAGCGAGCCGGAGAGATTGGTGATTTGTTCGGTAGCAGGTTGAGTGAACTGCAAGGCTTATACCCTGATGTAATTGGTGAAATACGTGCTGATCGTGGTGCCATGATTGCCATGGAGCTGGTAAAAAATGGTGATGCAGAGCAGCCTGATGCAGACTTGACCAAAGCCATGGTAACGCTCGCTTACCAGCATGGTCTGATTTTGCTGAGCTGTGGCATCCGGGGTAACGTCATCCGGTTCCTGCCCGCATTGACGATTTCAGATGAACTGATTAACGCGGGTCTGGATATTGTCGAGGCCTGCTTTATGGAGTTATGCTGATCCGGAAGCCTTAGAAGCCGTATAATCATGGCATGGATTCAGATATTTCAGCCATAGCAGCGGATGCGATTAGGCAGACCAGTCGCAGTCACCTGAGTTTGCTGAGCTTCAATATTCAGACTGGAGTCGATACAAAGGATTTCCATGAGTATGTCACCAAGAGCTGGAAACACCTGTTGCCGTTGCGGGAACGAATCTCAAATCTGAACCGCATTGCCGAGCTGGTGCAAACCTATGACCTGGTCGGTTTGCAGGAAGTGGATTCCGGCAGTTTGCGTACCGGTTTTTTGGATCAGACAGAATACCTGGCTCATCGGGCGCGGTTTCCGTACTGGTACCGGCAGGTGAATCGCAGCCTCGGCAAGATCGCACAGCACAGCAACGGTGTGCTCAGCCGCATCCGGCCCCATCGTGTTGACGAGCACAAGCTGCCCGGTTTGCGCGGGCGCGGTGCCATGCTGGTGGAACTGCAAACCAACAGTGAGCCGTTGCTGGTGTGCATCATGCACCTGGCACTGGGAAAGCGTGCCCGGAGACTCCAGCTGTCTTATATCAGTGAGTTGGTCGGGGAATATTCGCAGCTGGTGGTGATGGGTGATTTCAACTGCGGAACCGAGTCCAATGAGTTGCAGGAGTTGATAGACAGCACGCACCTGCAACTGCCCACCGAAGATCTGAAGACTTTTCCCAGTTGGCGACCCAATCGCAAGTTCGACCACATCCTGGTATCAGAAGCGTTACACCTGAAAAAAACCAACGTGCTGGAACACACCCACTCAGATCACTTACCAATTTGTGTCGAGATCGAACTTCCTGATGGGGTGTTTCTGGAGGTTTGAATACCGTTTGAGGGCCAAAGCAATGGTTTCGGTCTACTGTTCGAAACTGTCACGGAAAATTACGTCCCGGAAATCCAGGATGATGGCCTCCGCTACCGAAGGTGAACCCACGGTGTACTGATGGTTTGCGTCTATCGGTGCCAGCAGGGTCACGACAATGTTCTCGTCACTCTCAATCCGGTTATCCAAAATGGGCGTGATCAGCACGCTTCCGGAGAGCTCATTGGGCGCTATATCGACAAAGTAGGTAGTGCCGGTGTAACCATTGAGGTTGGCGGTGGTGTAGTCTGAGTTGATGCCGGCACTGCCGGTGATCTCCAGGAACACGCGCAGAACCCCAGCTGTATTGGCATCGTCGGTACGGGTAACCGAGAAGCCTGCGGTTTCTTGGCCAGCCTCAGCAGCCGTACTGTCAACGGACGTTAAGTTGACGGTGGGTTGCGCATCGGCGACTGATGAAACACTAAGTAATGCAAATCCGAAGATCAGCATTAAAATGTGAATATGTGGCTTCAGTATGGTCATGTTCGATTCTTATAAAAACCGGAACTGGCCACCAGAACTATGGAGACAAACCCGTGTTTCCGAAACGGGCGATAAAGTTGGTGTGTTCTTTCTAGTATAGACACTAAATTTAATATTTCAGTGGGTTGGGGGGCTGTTCCTGATTAAACACCTCCGTTATAGTGACATCATCACGCATGGAAATGCCCACAAAACCTGGGGCGATTCACAAATTGAAAAAATACACACATTATTAGGAGTTAGTTTATGCCCGCGAGAAATAGAGTCATCAAGATAGTGGTTTCAATGCTCTTGTTTTTTCCACTAGCTGCCCTGGCGGGAGATGAAGAGCATGCTGCCGAAGGGCAGGCAGCTAATAAAATCCATCTCTCTGCCGACCTCCGGAATCTTCTTGGTGAGGAGATGGTGGCTATTGAAAATGGCATGAAGAACCTGGTTCCGGCAATTTCTTCAGGTGAATGGGAGAAAGTGGCTTCAATCGCTCAAAATATCAGCAACAGTTTCATCATGAAACAGAAGCTAACGACGGCTCAGAAAGACGAATTGCACCGGGCCTTGCCGGGTCACTTTATCGAGATGGACCAGGATTTTCACAACTCAGCAGGAATGCTGGCACACGCTGCCGGGATGAAAAATGCGGATGTGGTCAATTTCTATTTCTTCAAGTTGAACAGTGCTTGTGTCGCGTGCCACACCAAATATGCCACGGAGCGTTTTCCGGGTTTGCTCAAGGGCAATGAAGGGGACAGCCACCACCACTAATTCTCGTACCCGGGGTCGGTGTTATCAATGCTCTGTTACCCACTGCATTAAGGGTAGCCTTATGCGTGCCTTAGATATTTACAACTAATGTCAGTAGTTACTGGCCTGAAGAAGCTACGGTTTCCAAACTTCTCACTCTAATAGAGTTGGCCGTTTTGGTAAGTGGCGTAAACCCGTCCATGCCAGGGCTCCGATATGGCTTGCTACAGTTTCCACAGACGGAGCCCGGTGGCTTTCTGTCCACCACTGTCCGACAAACGCGACCATGCCAACCAGGGCGTGGGCGTAAATGGGTGCAAATTTTGAATCGTAACCAGCTTTACCAAATTGTTCAGTAAAAACATCACTGATGCGGTCCGCCAGGTCGTACATCAAGGCAGGCATCTCACTGCTTTGTTTCGGGGCGTCTCGAAGAAGTACCGCAAAACCTTCCGGGTGTTCCTTTACGTAGGTCAGGTAAGCCAATGCTGCTTGTTCGAGTCGTGCGCGTGGTGGTCCCGAGCTGACAGCCTCTGCGATTCTGCCCAGGATGTGCTCAACCTCGCGATCAACCACGACCGCATACAGACCTTCCTTGCCACCGAAATGACTGTATAAAATAGGTTTTGAGACCTTCGCCCGAGCAGCGATCTCTTCGACAGAAGTTGCTTCGTAGCCGCTTTCTGCAAACACGGCACGACCCACTTCAATCAACTGAGCACGTCGTGCTGCAGCGGTTAGCCGCCCTGACCGTTTTTTTGTTTTATTCATCTTGACAAGAATACTACGGTAGCGTAACTTACGCAATAGTAAGTTACGCTACCGTAAGTGTAGTTCAGGAGTTGATGCTTTAATCAAACCAGATTTATCGAAACCTGATTTAAGAACACATTCCATGATCATTCAGTTTAAACACAGAGCAAAATGTAATGACCGTCTATAACGCCCCGATTGAAGATATAAAATTCGTCATAGAAGATTTATTGGATTTTTATACTCACTACAAAAAATACCCTGACTATCAGGAAGCAACACCTGATCTGGTTGATATGGTCATCACTGAATGTGCCAAATTCTCTGAAACAGAGCTGGCGCCTTTGAATCAGAGTGGCGACCGGGAGGGCTGCCAGTGGCAGGATGGAAAGGTGACCACGCCAAAGGGTTTCAAGGAAGCCTACAGAAAATACACCGATGGTGGCTGGCAAGGAATTTCTCATCCCATT
>PVMK01125025.1_pt1 | contig 20698 bp, 18 predicted proteins | sample 1853481 | NCBI WGS metagenome assembly PVMK01 (sample SAMN08533507, study PRJNA380276) | Marine sediment metagenome, whole genome shotgun sequencing project.
GTAGTACTTCCACCTGGGCTACGTCGCGCAGTGCGGCGTTAAACGCTTCCGGGCGACCAACCAGAACACCGTCTACATACACTGCCATACCCGATTCAACACCGGCATTGGCAATGTTCGTGACGATACCGCGCATGCCAAAGTTGCCGAGAATCGAGCCTCTGTTCTGGAAAGTGAAATTAGGCACAGACTGGGTCAGATCACCCATCGTCTGGATACCCAGCTGTTGTATTTCCTGCCCGGAAACGGCAACGATGGAGATCGGTATCTCCTGCATCGACTCTTCTCGTCTACGCGCAGTTACCACTATTTCTTCGAGCTCAAACTCGGAACCGGTGGTTGAGGTTTGTTTTGCGGTAGCGTCAGGTGCAATCAGGCTTGTCAGGCCGACGAAAAAAATGGCCTGTATGCCAAGGAAAATACTGCGAAGGTTATTACCAGTCATTTCTTCAATCCCCCCCCGAGGAACAGAGCTGAAAAGCGGTCGTCATACACAATGTAGAACCCATGACCGCCTCGCGCTGCGTGAGGCCTGCTAAGAGCCAAAAGTGAACTGTAACGTACAGTCCGATTATGGGACGTCGAATCCCAATGTCAAGCGATGTTGCGCCTGTAATCCAGCAGCAAACACCGCGTTATTTACAACTCAATAGTGCCTCTGGCCGCATACCTGCAACGATTTCAACGAAATCGCAACTTGAGTCACTCCCACAAATACAGCCGCACTCATCAGCTTATTCGTGGTTCATTTTTCGCGATAGAGAAGAAATCGTACCAGTCTGAATCGCTGCCGGCACCCCAGTTCTCGATCTCACATCCACCAGGTATGGCCGCCCGTCATGCATGGCGCGCTGGCAGCGCTGCAGCGCTGCAGCGAGGTCGCCGGGTTTTTCGACCCGCTCGCCTTCCATGCCGTAGGCCTCTGCCATTTTGACGTAGGACACATCGGGATGGCCGAGGTTCACGCCGATATACTTTCCTGTGTCGAGCATGCGGCCCTTGTATCGGTTCTGGTTTTGCCGGTTCGCCTGGTACTGACCATTGTTGAATACGATTATGCCTATCGGAACTTCATAGCGGACGGCGGACCAGAGTGCCTGACTGCCGAAATTCAACGCACCATCACCCGTCAGGCACCACACTTCTTTGTCCGGATTGCCCATGTTGACACCGATCGAGGCAGCCACTCCCCAGCCGAGAACGCCGGAGACCGTGTCGAAGTTGCGGCGTCGCTCTGCAAACGGCCGCGTATGATCGAAACGAATGTGGCGGCGAATAAATTTGTCGTTACTGACGATCTCGCTGACGATGTACGCATCAGCTGCCATGCGCTGGTCCAGTTCTGCCAGCAGCCTTGAAGATGAGATTGGGGAATTGTCCCATTCCGTTTTGGCAACCGCGTCAATTGCTTGCTGGCGCTTCACCGAGTAGTCCTGCAACCATCGTTTGCGGTCCTGCATTGCAGACGTATTTGTATCGCGCCGCTGTAACGCTTCGAGCACGGCCGCTGTCGTTGACTTGATACTGGCGATCGCTGCGATATCAACAGGATAGTTTCTGCCAACCTCTGACTGCACCAGGCTGGTATGCATAACCGTTGCCGATCTGGATATCAGCGGCTCACTCGGCCGTGCACCGGTCTTGAACATCGGCGCGCCAAGACTCCAGAACGCATCAATGTCGGGCATGATCGCCTTGTCATCCTGAAACTGGCCGGCGTAATTCGGATGGGTATTGGGAAACACAAGCGGAATTTTGCCGGACGTCATAACCATCGCGCCGATGCTTTCCGCAATGGCGGCGACCTCGCCACTGATCTCGTAACGAATCGCCTCGTTGCCGAGAAACAGCACGGGCAGTTGTGCTGCAAGCAACGCATCCGTAATTTTTTGCACGTGCTGGTCGCTCGGTGCTACCTCTGTAGCCACCCGCGATCTCGAACGCGGCAGAATTTCCGCGGCCGCAACCCTGGTTTCCTGCAAATCCTTTGACATCGTTATGAATGTCGGCCCACCTGGCGGGGCTTCCGCGAGCAGGAAGGCACGGCGCATTACTTCAGGAATTGTTTCCGCCGACATCAGGTCCCAGGTCCAGCGAGCATAGTCCTGCGGTAACTGGTGCAGATTGGCGGCCTCAAGGAAACCATCGTAACCACGAAAATTCGCAGACTGGCGACCTGCCATAACGACAACCGGCATGTTGTCGCGAAAACTGCCCGCGAGCTGACCAAGCGCGTACGCCGCGCCCGCAACTGAATGCAATTGCACGATGGGTGTCTGCCCGGTTGAGCGGGAATAACCGTCCGCCATCGCCATTGCTGCGCTTTCATGCAGACAAGTCGCATATTGCAGTTGGGTACGGTCTACGAGTGCGTCGAGAAAGCCGACCTCCTCCGATCCGGCCAGGCCGAAAACGTACGGTACCTGCCAGTCGATCAGGAACTCAGCCATGAGTTCGCCGCCGGTCTTGTTTTTGAGCAGCCTGCCACTTTCGGGAGCGGGGACCATACCGCTGGCCGCTTTAGTTTCTTTAGCCGCGAGTGAGTCCGCGATCGTCGCAGCGCCGGCAAGTGACACGCCGGCCTGGGTTAGCCGGGTGATGAACGAACGCCGGCTAATTTCGTTATCGAGTAATAGTCTGGAAATATCCAGCATATTATTTTCCAACTTTAGCTGTGTACATCGCTATCATTATGGCTGAATTATCTGCACGCGGCTGAAAATTCCCGGCCTTCACACCACCCGCGTAATTTGCGCGAACAGGAAAATTTCGAAACGTATGTCCGGCGTTGCTGATCAGGCAGCCGAAGCACTGATGTTTTCAGAATTATTGGACACACCGAATACTTCGCCGCCGGGAAAGTAGTCCGACCAGACGTACCAGAAGATTTTGTTGTAATGCGCGATGGGGGAGAGTTGACTGCCAGCGTAGTGTCCACTTTCGCATTCGCCGGTAACAGACCATTCTGAACCACTTTCTACATCGACGATGCTGTTGCCATCGTCGGATTTCCTGAAAGTCAAAATCGTATCATCGTCAATATTACGGTCAAACACCTGCATGAAGTCGTCTCTGCAAAATATCACCAGTTGCGTTTCGCCGAGGGCGTCATTAATTATTCCTCTCTCGGCTACTGCGTCAATCGGATATGCACGCGCCTTGCCAGCGGAAAGAATACCCAGAACCTGTGACTTCATCGACAGCCGCTCGTCCAGCGGATTTTGCAGCGGGTAGACTATGACCGGGCTGGTCGGATCAATGACGTCAGCCCGAGCCAGGAGTTTAAGGTAGAAAACGTCGCGCCATTCAACTGGCCGCATCCAGACCGGTGAATCGGGATAGAGACTTTTCCAGGTTTTCAGGCTGGTCATCACTGTCGGCACCGTTGTCAGCGGATCATTGCGACCTTCAAGGCGATTATTGATTTGCACCACCGAGCAACGACTGCTTTTTTCGTAAAAGACCATGTTGTTCGCCAGTGCCGCGGTAATCGTAATATCCGGGTTGCTGAAATTACCCTCGAGCGCGTACGACATCGAACTGTGCGCCAGGATGCAATGCGTCATGATGAAAGGTGCATCACCCTTCGTTTGATAGACAATGTGCGGGCGGCGCGCCAGTCGAGCGACGAAGGCGAAGGGCTTGCCGGTTTTGTCGATCACCCCGACAACTTCCTCATCAGGTCCGTATTTTTCCAAAGCTGCGTCAATGGATATGAAGACCGGGTTGCGGACTGGTTTGAAAAGCAACTTGGCATGCATCAGAAACCCGTAAATCAACAGGATCGCGACCGCAGCCATAGAGCCAATGACGAGAATGGAATACGTGCCGACCATTGCACTTTGGTAGCCGGCGTAGGCGAGCAACAGCAATGCCACAACGATTAGCAAGCCCGATTGGGAATAAATATAGCGGGCACCAGCAGGAGATGCGGCAATACGATTGGTGAGCATCAATACGCCCAGCGTACCGGGCAACACGCCCAACGCGGTTAACGGCACCGCGATGATTGCAAGCACATCGACCATGTTCATACGGGAAGCCACCTTTCCGTTGCCTGAAAAATTGTACTGTACCGTACATTATTCTTCAAGGTGCAACAAAATTCCAGACCGATGCCGTCCGCGTTGGATCAGCTGCTGTCAGACTGGTGGTATGCCTCGATAAAACGATCGACGACATGGCGCGCCCTGACGCCGATTTCCTCTTCGGAGGGCTGGCTGGCGTTCAGGTAGAGTTGTTCGATATAGCGCTGATGCATGAGCATGCCACGAAAAAACTCGGAAGCCTCGTCCGCGCTCCTGATATCAATCAAGCCCTTATCTATCAGGATCTCAAAATAATCACGCAGCAACGTGTGGCTGTGTAACGGACCCTGCTCATAATACATTCGGGCAATATCCGGAAAGCGCTCACGCTCCGCGATAATCAATCGCGTTAGCGCCCTGTGCTTGCTGGAAAATGCGACGCGCAGCCGTTGTTCGGCGAAGACCACCAGCGTGTCACGAACGTTGTCCAGCGACTTTAGTTCCTGGCCTTTATTGTTGGTAACAATAGAATCAACAACAGCGCGAAACAAATCTGCTTTGGTCGGATAAAAACTATACAAAGTCGCCTTTGAGCCACCGGATTTCTCAACGATGGCATCGATTGAAGTCTCGCCGTAGCCGATCTTCAGGAAGAGCTGCGTCGCCGCCGCAAGAATTTTTGCTTTTCGTTGCTGACCGCGCGACGAAACAGGAACAGAACTCTTGCCGCCTTTCTTGCCCGCGCGTTTACTGACTTTCTTTTTTTTTGCCACCAAGAACCTGGCCCCATTCAGAAGTGTCAATCCGGAACACTACTTCCCGACCGTAACAAATGACAATATCAGATTCCGCCTGCGCCGGTAGATCCAGGATTTTCATAACGGTAACGCCGTCTCGAACTTGATCTGCCGCAGCGCGAAATCCGAGTGAACCTGGGAGACGCCCGGCGCATTGAAAATCACGTTTTCCAGAAAGTGATCATAGGCTGCAACACTCGGTGTAGCCACGCGCAGCATGATATCCGCGGCACCAGTTGTGAAAAAACATTCCATGACTTCCGGTTGCTGTCGCATCAATTCAGCAAATTCGACACTGGAGCTTTTGGAATGACGCGCCATCGAGACATGGGCGAATACGGTTTCTCCAATGCCCACCATTTTCGGATCCAGGATCGCGGTATAGCGCTGAATGACGCCGGCGTCCTCCAATGCTTTTACTCGCCTCCAGCAAGCCGAAGGCGACAATCCAACTTGCCGCGCCAGGTCCTGATTGCTCACCCGACCATCGACCTGAAGCGCAATCAGTATGGCGCGCTCAAAACGATCAAATGGCAGCACCTCTCCTTTTGTTATTCCAGCCATAATGAAAGAGTCTCCCTGTTTTGTGTTAATAAATGCACGATCCTTTCATTATTATCGCTTAAAACGAAAAAAAAGAAAGATTTATGCGCGTACTTCGGCGTAGGCTGTCTTTTATCAATAACTTACGCGCGCCGAGGCACATCATGATTCCCGCTACGCACAGCCCTGCCGCTCCAACCATCGTTCCCGATGGAGAAAGCCTGTCGGTCGATACCATTGCGCGCATCGCGCGCGACCCGACGGCCCAAATCGAATTGACTCCCGAGATCCGCAAGCGCGTCATAGCCTCGCGAAAATTGCTTGACGACTTCGTTGCATCCGGTCGCATCATCTACGGTGTGACGACCAGTGTTGGCGGATTTGTTAACTGGCTGGTGCCGCCAACGCATGCCGAAGACTCGCAAAACAACATCATGCGCGCGGTACAGACCAACGTTGGTGCGCACCTCGACGACCACTATGTCCGCGCTGCGATGCTTGCGCGCATTAATTCTCTGGGACGCGGCTATTCAGCCATTTCGATAGAGAATCTCGACAAGTACGTGCAGATGTACAACCGCGGCATTTTGCCCTGCATTCCCGAGAAGGGTTCGCTGGGTACCAGCGGCGATCTCGGTCCGCTCGCCTGCATCGGTCTTGTCGGCACCGGACAGTGGCGTGCGAAACTGGATGGTGAAATCATGTCGGGTGCTGCGGCGCTGCAGCAAGCCGGCATAGAACCCATGCAGCTTGGCTACAAGGAAGGGCTGGCACTAATCAATGGCACCTCGGTAATGACCGCGGTTGCCGCGTGTCTTGTCGCAGAAAGCAAAAGCCTCATCAAGACGCACACGCTGGCAACCTGTTTGAGCCTGGAAGTTCACAAAGCCAAAATCATGCCGTTCCACCCCGCGGCGCACCGGCAAAAACCGCATCCTGGCCAGGGGAAAATTGCAGCCTGCGTCTATGACACGCTGGCCGACAGCAAAATGATCGTCCAGGACGAAGAGACGGAAGAGTGGCTAAGAAACCTGGCTACCGACAAACCCTGCGGTCTCGATGATCAGATCGAAGATGCCTATTCAATCCGCGCGACACCACAAGTCATGGGCCCGGTAGTAGACACAACGCTATTCGTGCAGCAGACCGTCGAGACGGAAATCAATTCATCGAACGACAATCCACTGATCGTCGTCGAGGATAACGAGGCCGTGCACAATGCCAATTTTCACGGCCAGTACATTTCCAACGCTATGGATCAACTGGCGATCGTGTTGGTTAATATGTGCAATCTTTCCGACCGACGCAATAATCGCCTGTTGCATCCGAGCCTCAATGGGGACCTGCCGCCATTCCTGGTCAAGGAGAATCCCGGCGTACGCCTGGGACTCATGGGTGGCCAGTTTCTCGCGACCTCGCTGACGGCTGAAATTCGCCAGATGTGCATGCCGATGTCGATTCAATCGCTGCCCTCGACGGGTGATTTTCAGGATCATGTCAGCTTCGGCCTGGTCGCGGCACGTCGGACACGAGACATCCTCGACAACGCGCGTCATATCCTCGCCTTTGAATTGCTCTGTGCTTGCCAGGCAGCTGACTTTCGCGGTATCGACAAACTCAGTTCGGCAACCCGAAAACTTTACGACATAGTGAGACAACACGTGCCTTATCTCGATCACGATGAACCACTGACTGACCACATCGAAAAAATTGCTTCTATGTTCGCCAGTGGCGAATTTCTCGACGCAGTGCCGCAAGAGGTGGAAGCCTACAACTGGTAGGGTGATTGGAATGACAGCAGAAATTCTTGAAACTTATCTTGTTCGAACACCGGCGAGCGCGAAAAACCATGTTCAGGCGTGTGAGTTCATGCCCGGTGGAACATCGCGCCAGGCGTCATTCTGGGCGCCCTATCCACTGACTATCAAGCGTGGTGAAGGTGCTTACTTTTGGGACGTTGACGGTCATCCGTATCTTGACCTGATCAACAACTATACGGCGATGGTCCATGGGCACGCCTATCCGCCGATCGTGGACGCTGCGCGCAAACAAATCGGTGACGGGACCGGTTGGGCCGCAGCTAATGAACCGCAGAACAGGCTCGCAGCAATGATCGTCGATCGCATCCCCTCGATCGAGCAAGTGCGCTTTACCAATTCGGGATCCGAAGCTGGCGCACTTGCGTTCACGATCGCCCGCGTAATCACTGGCAGAAACAAGGTCCTGATGGCGCGCTACGGTTATCACGGTTCACTTTTCGAATTTGAGATCGGTTCCTTCGGCAAGGAAGGGCCGCTTACGCACCTGGCAACTTACAACAGGCTCGATGAATTTGCGGCAGTGCTTGACGAGCACGGTGACGACATCGCCGCCGTTTTCCTGGAACCCGTGATGGGTGCCAGCGGGATAACAGCGGGTGATAAGGATTTTCTCCAGGATGTTCGAAAAGCTGCACATGCCGCTGGTGCACTCTTCATTCTCGACGAAGTACTGACACTGAGATTCGCTGTTGGTGGTTGCCAGGCGGGTTTGGCAATAGACCCCGACCTGACGATGTTGGGTAAAATAATCGGCGGTGGCTTTCCGGTCGGTGCGGTGGGTGGAAAAAAGGACATACTAAAGATCTTCGATCCTGACGATATGAAAGTTTTTCACACCGGCACCTTCAATGCCAACCCGGTAACGATGGTCGCTGGAGAAGTATCGCTGCGAGAACTTACGGCAGAGCGCATTGAAGTCATGGACGATCTGCGCGAATCACTACAGTCACAACTCACCGATGTGGCAAAGAAGCATGGCCTGCCGTTTGCGACCAACCACTATGGTTCCTGCCTGAATATTTATTTCAGCGGTTCGGTTCCTGAGTCATCCGTTGTCCGTGACGACGACGAGCTGATGGACAAGTTTCACCTCGCGTGTATCAACCACGGCGTGTTTATCGCGCCGCGAGGCATGATCGCGTTATCGACGGTGATCACTAAAGAGCACATTACTGAGGCGATTGAGCGCATGGATACCGCCATGCGCGATGTGGCGGCTGAGGTTCGATAACAATCAGAAAAATCTATTTTGGCGACTTCAGAACACTCTGAAGTTGCCACAGAACTAACATTGACATTTGCATCGATCTGCACAGGGAGAGAGAACAGCATGTATCTTGATGGTGAAACATTGACAGTCGACCAAATGGTTGACGCCGCATACCAGCAAACGCACGTTGACGTATTTCCGCAACAGATGGAGCGCGTGAAGGCCTCCCGCGACATGCTGGACGGTTTCGTCAAGTCCGGGCGCATCATCTACGGTGTTACTACCGCAGTTGGTGGTTTCGTAAACTGGCTTATTCCGGAGGAATACGCCGAGAAACTGCAGAACAATATCCTGCGTGGCGTCTCCTCGAATGTCGGCCCGAATCTCGATGATGTCTACGTCCGCGCGGCGATGCTGTGCCGCATTAACTCTCTCGGTCGTGGTGTGTCAGCAATCAGCCCCGTGAACTTTGAAAAGTATATTGCTGTTTACAACGCAGGGATCGTCCCTTGTATTCCCGAGCAGGGTTCCCTCGGTGCAAGCGGCGACCTCGGGCCACTCGCCTATATCGCCATGGTGGTTACCGGCGCCTGGCGGGCCAAATACGAGGGAGAAATTATCCCTGGGGCGGAGGCGCTGAAACGTGCCGGGCTGGAGCCGGCACGCCTGTCTTACAAGGAAGGCCTTGCCATGATCAATGGCACCTCGGTCATGGTTGGTGTCGGTGCACCCGTCATTTACCACGCCAAGAAGTTACTTAAACAATCTGCATTGATAGCGGCGCTGACACTCGAGGCGTTGCGCGGCAAGATCATGCCCTACCACCCGGCCGTGCATCGCAACAAACCACATCCAGGACAACTCAAAGTCGCCGATACGGTCTGGACGACGCTAGCCGACAGCAAGATGGTCGTTCAGGATGAAGAAGTCGATCGCTGGCTGGCCAAGTTGCGCACCGATGAGCCGCAGGGCATGGACGAGCAAATAGAGGATGCTTACTCGTTGCGCGCGGCAGCGCAGATTCTTGGCCCATCGGTGGATGCTCTGTGGCAGGCAGATCGCACCCTGCAAATAGAAATCAATTCCACCAACGACAACCCGTTGATCATCGTCGAGGAGGGCGATGCCTTCCACAACGCACATTTCCACGGGCAGTACGTCAGCCAGGCCATGGACCATGTTGCCATCGCGCTGACGACCGCCTGCAACCTGCATGACCGGCGTATCGATCGATATCTCGACCCGCATCACAACAACGGCCTGCCACCATTTCTTTGCAAGGAGGACCCCGGACTACGCCACGGTTTGATGGGCATCCAGTATTGCGCGTCCTCAATCATGGCCGAAATGCGCTCGCTTTGTCATCCCGTCTCGATTCAGACGCTGACTACAACAGGAGATTTCCAGGATCACGTGTCCATGGGGCTGGTTGCGGCACGGCGTGCTCGCGATATTCTCAACATCTGTTATGCGGTCCCTGCAGTGGAGCTGGTGTGTGCCTGCCAGGCGGTAGATCAGCGGGAAGGCGGCGCAGCGAGATTAAGCACGGTCACACGGAAAATTTATGACATGGTCCGTGAGTCGGTTCCCTATCTCGATCACGATGAAGCGCTCACCGATTACATTGAGGCCGCCGCAAGTTTGTTGCGTGACGGACGCCTGCTGGATGCGCTGCCAGACGGTGATCTGAACTGGGAACTTTAAAACAGCGCATGTTGTGAATTCGTGTTGTAGGGAGCTAAAGGCAGAAAAATGTTTGAGCAAGTTGAGATTCCATATGGTTGTTACTGGTCATCGCCATTCGTACGCTGGCAGGGGGCGCTGCAGGATTTGCACGCAGTAAAGTTCGCGGCGCACGTTGCTCGTCACGAGCTTGCCAGGCGCGACATCGACCCGACCTCTTTTGATGCTGGCGTACTCGGCCTGAGCGTTTATCAGCATCAGTCATTTTACGGGACGCCGTGGTTTATGGGTTTGCTCGGTGCGCCACAGGCGCCGGGCCCCACCGTGTCACAGGTCTGTGCCTCAGGTGTCAGGACCATGGTCATGGCCGCGCAGGAAATCGGTGCCGGCCTTGCACAAACCGTGCTGGCCGCGACTGCGGATCGCTGCTCCAACGGACCGCACACCTACTACCCGAATCAATCCGGGCCGGGTGGAACTGGCGTCTCCGAGGATGTCGTTCTCGATAGTTTCAGCTGTGATCCGCTGGGTAAACATTCCATGTTGCAGACCGCTGAAAATGTTGCAGCGAAGTATTCGATCTCAACGGCCGAGCAGCATGATGTCGTTTTGCGGCGGCGCGCACAGTATGAAGATGCGCTGGCGGACGACCACGCCTTCCAGAAACGTTACATGGACTTGCCGTTCGCCGTCCCTGATCCGCGATTACGAAAAACGGTGGAGGAAATTGACGGCGACCAGGGCGTGGCTGCTTCCACTGCCGAGGGCCTGGCAAAGCTCAAACCCGTTCTCGGGGATGGGACAGTTACGTTTGGTGGCCAGACGCACCCCGCCGACGGCAATGCTGCAATTATTATCGCGAGTTCGGACAAGGCTCAGGAGCTGTCGGCTGATAACGCCGTGCGGATTCGCATACTGAGTGCCGGTCAATCACGTGCGGAGCTGGGATATATGCCGGAAGCGCCCTGTGGTGCGGCCAGTTCCGCATTACGACTCGCGGACTTGTCGTTCGACGACATGGACGCCATCAAGACACACAACCCGTTCGCAGTGAATGACATTGTTTTTGCGAAAGCGGCCGGCGTGCCGCTAAAGAACATGAACAATTTTGGCTGTTCCCTCATCTGGGGTCATCCGCAGGCGCCAACCGGGATGCGCTCAGTCATCGAACTGATCGAGGAGCTAGTCATGCGCGGTGGTGGCCGCGGACTGTTTACCGGATGTGCGGCAGGTGATTCAGCCATGGCGCTCGTGCTGGAGATTGATAACCGTTGAAGGAGATTTGAGGTGACGCCGGATTTCGCCCCTGCTGTCGTAGATGTCGAGCACCTGGAAAACGGTGGCTTTATCCTGCGCTCGCCGGCACAACTCGAACCGTACGTGCCGAATATCTGCTCGCACCTGATCGAGTGGGCGGAAAAATCGCCGCAGACAACATTTCTTGCCGAGCGCTCGGCAGCAGGTGATTGGCGACGCCTCACTTACAGCGAAGCACTGCTATCGACCCGCTCGCTGGCGCAGGCTCTGCTTGCACATGGCGTGACCGCAGACAGGCCGCTCATGATTCTCTCTGGCAACAGCATCGAGAGCGGATTGTTGCAGCTTGCGGCGATGTTCGTTGGTATACCTGTATCGCCGATATCACCGGCCTACTCCCTGATGTCCCGCGATTTTGGCAAACTGAAATTCGTCTATGACCTGGTACGGCCAGGACTCGTATTCGCCGCCGACGGCGAACTGTTCAGTGCTGCACTGGCGGCGCTTGATTTCGCTGGCGTTACCCTGGTCGTGAAGGACGGTGCCCCTGCCGGAGTCGACGCGTTGACGATAGAAAATATCCTGGCGACGGAACCAACGCCGGATGTCGATGCAGCATATGCACGTGTCGACGCGGATACAGTCGCAAAAATCCTGTTTACCTCCGGCTCAACCGGAATGCCAAAGGGGGTCATCAATACACAACGAATGATGTGTTCGAACCAGCAGGCGTTAGCGCAGATCTGGCCGTTCATTACTCGGCGCCCGCCGGTACTCGTCGACTGGTTGCCATGGAATCACACCTTTGGTGGCAACCATAATTTCAACCTGATATTGCGCCGTGGCGGTACGCTTTATATCGATGCAGGTAAACCAGCGCCGGGCATGTTCGACACCACAGTTAGCAACCTGCGGGACATTGCGCCGACTGCTTACTTCAACGTGCCCCGTGGTTTTCAAATGCTGGCGCCGTACCTGGAGCAGGACGCCGCACTGCGTGATCACTTCTTTTCCAACCTCGACACAATCTTTTATGCTGCCGCAGCACTACCGCAGGATCTTTGGGTGCGCTTCGAACAACTCTCAATGGCCGCACTAGGTAGAAAAGTCGCGATGACATCCGCCTGGGGCCTGACAGAGTCTGCTCCACTAGCCACCGGCGTTCATTTTCCCATCGCGCGTGCCGGTGTTATCGGCCTGCCGGTGCCGGGCACCGAACTGAAGTTATTGCCAAACGCGGGCAAACTGGAGATGCGCCTGCGTGGGCCAAACATCACGCCAGGATATTTCAAGCGCGACGACCTGACTGCAGAGGCCTTTGACGAAGAGGGCTTCTACATCACCGGCGATGCCGCAAAGTTTGCCGACGCGGATGACCCGGCAAAGGGTATTTTATTTGACGGTCGTGTCGCCGAAGACTTCAAGCTATTGACAGGCTCCTGGGTAAGCACCGGCATGGTAAGAGTCGGCGCAGTTTCCGCATGCACGGAGTTAATTCAGGACGCAGTGGTAACCGGTCACGATCGCGATCATATCGGCTTGCTGATTATCCCGAATCTTGCCGGGGTAGCCAATGTAGCGGGCGAAGGACCAGACACGCCCCTGCCAGAATTGTTGTGCCACGAAAAAGTACGACAGAAATTGTGTGCTGACCTGGCGTCGTACAATGCTGCGAACCCGGCCTCCAGCACCCGCGTTGCACGTGTGCTGTTCCTGCTCGAGCCACTGGACACCGATGCCGGCGAAATTACCGACAAGGGCTACGTCAATCAACGTGCTGTACTCGAGCGGCGGCACGAGCTTGTACTCCGGCTCTATAGCGAAAACAATGACATCATCCTGATCGATGACTGAACAACACAAAACTCAGGCTGCTGTTACGGATCACGATCCGCTGGGTGTACTGCAAGTCGCACTTGAGTGGTGCAACTCGGGAAAGGCGGTCGCATTAGCGACGGTCATTCAAACCTGGGGTTCATCTCCACGACCTGCCGGCAGCAATCTGGTGATCGCCAGTGATGGTTCATTCGCAGGATCGGTTTCGGGTGGTTGTGTCGAGGGTGAGGTGATACGTGCCGCAACGGACGTAATAAACAGCGGTAAGCAGCAGATACTGGAATTTGGCGTAACCGACGACGAAGCGTGGCAGGTTGGATTGGCCTGTGGCGGGCAGATCCGGATTCTGCTGGAACCTGTTGCATGAATCGTGATTTGTTAAAGCGGCTGGTCGCGGCAGGTCAGCGCCATGAACCTGCTGTTCTGCTACGCGGCCTTGGCAACGGTTACCAGGTGCTGATCGATGACTCCGGTATTCACGGTGACGTCGCCGAAATTCCCGCGCAACTCATAGAGCGTGGCCGGGAAGCTTTGGCTCGTGATGGTGCCATAACTGCGGAATATGCGAATGAGCACTACCTGCTGCAAACATTTTCATCAGCGCCACGGCTGATCATTGTCGGTGCGGTGCATATTGCACAAGCGCTGATTCCAATGGCACGCATCGCCGGTTATGAAGTGCAACTGATCGACCCGCGAACGGCGTTCGCTTCTTCTGCGCGTTTTCCGAATACGGAAATCAGCCACGATTGGCCGACGGAAGCTTTGCAGAAGTTGTCACCCGATTCCCGAACCGCCGTGATCACTCTCAGTCATGATGCCAAAATCGACGACCCGCATTGCAGGCTGCGCTGGAATCCGATGCATTTTACATCGGTGCGCTGGGCAGCAAGAGAAATCACACCAGGAGACTGGAGCGCCTGGCCGAACTGGGATTCAGGGCGGAAACGCTGGCACGTATTGCCGGCCCGATTGGCTTGCCACTGGGTGGACGATCACCGGCGGAGATTGCTATCTCGATTCTCGCGCAGATTACGCAGTCGCGTTACGGGAGTGGGTAGTAACGTTGAGCATTCGCGGCTTTAGCCGCGAATTGGGAGACTTACGCGACAACACATTCTACTGCTGGGAATTTAGCGCAGCTAAACTCGTACCCTGCCGCCGATCAGACTAACCCTCAACTGTATTCAAAGCTGCACTCAGCTTAAGCGCCAATTCCTGGTAGCGCTTGATCTCACCACTCGCTTCATCCTCAGCCAGCGCCTGTTCGAATTTCCGCGACACAACCCGCATATCATCACCCGTCACCAGCTGGTCAGCCATCGGAAACAGCACATTGTCTTCTTTGATTATGTGTTCGCGTAACAGATTGACGTAATCCAGCACATTTTGAATGACATCCATCGCGGCGCTGGTGTCACCTGTCTTCATTTGTTCTGCTGCAGATCGAAAGGCGGCTGTCAGTCGCCGGCCTTCTTCGTGTTCATGCAACATGACGGCAACCGGGCCTGAATCCGCAGGCATGTCCTTCGCAGTCATCGCAACGAACAAGATGTCCTCTTCTTTCCTGTGGTGGCTGCCATCAGCAAAACCCGCCACGAATTCTGCTGCATCGATAAAGAATTCCGCGTCGATCTCTTCACCGTCATCAAGCCTGCAGGCAGCCTCTTCCAGGCAATCCAGAACCTGTTCGATAAGACGATGCTCCTGCATCAGTATTTCTGTCGCTTTCACTTGGTTTCCCTGTCTGTGGCAGAAGCCGGCCCGCCTTGCACCGGGTTGCACTGCGGTTCAGCAATGTTGGTGATCGGGCACGCAACGCTTTCCTCGCCGAGGTTGACCGCCAGCGCGGCCTTACCGGCATCATACTCATCGAGATTCTTTGCAGGCACACCATGTTGTGCCTGCAATAACTTATCGTGGCGAAACGCACCCCAGAGCGCGGCGCCAATTGCGCCAGCATAGATTGAATCCGCGTGGCTCAGCACGTTCACTTTCAGTTTTTGCTCGACGACCTGCTCTTTCATCGCCTCGATGAGGCCCTCGTCCACTGCCAGTCCACCGGTGATCAATACGCTGCCCTCGCGAGCCTTGATTGATTTCAACAGTTTGACGAGCCGGCTCGCCATCGCGATGTGGATGCCTTTGAGAATATTAGCCGTACTAATGCCGCGTGAAATCATGTTGATCACGTCAGTCTCTGCAAGAACGGCACATATGCTGCTCACCGTTTCGGGGTTATCGGCAGTCTTTGATATATCGCCGACCTCCTCGAGCGTTACACCCAGGTAACGGGCAATATTTTCCAGAAACTGGCCGGATCCGGATGCACATTGGCTGGTCATTTTGTATGTCAGCACCTTGCCACGATCATCCGTCGCAATCGCCCGTCCATGGAGTGCGCCGACATCTATGACGGCGTTGATGCCAGGACTAAGATAGGTCGCACCCTTGGCATGGGTCGTCATCGAGTAAAAGTGTCCCGTGCGAAAGGGGATGTTTTCGCCGTCGCCGGTGGTCGCTATGTAATCTATTTGCCCGGCATCCAGTTTGAGCTCCGCCAGTATTTTATCGAAGCCTTCCTTCGCCAGTACCTGCGGGTCGCGCCTGCGAATACGATCGGTGTTCCTTGCCAACCATTTTATTTCGCCGTCGCTTACGTCGAACAAAACAGTCTTGACCGCACCGGTCCCCAGATCAATTCCTGCTGCAAGTGTCATACGCTATTTCTCATTCAATGCACCATGGTGCGCTGCGCGAAAGTGGCAGCACCCAATGCGCCTGTATAGATCGAATCCGGATTGACGTTCATGGTCAGCGCGCCATAGTTTTCCTCAGCGAGTTCCTTGAGCACGGCGACCGCCGCCTCGTTCTTCGCGACACCACCGGTAAAGGTGAACTGATCACGAATACCGCCGGAGCGCGATAAAATCGACATTGCGCGGAGAATGATTGCCCGATGCAGGCCAGAGACAATATCTTCACGTTTTTCGCCCATCGACAGCCGGTCACGAAGTTCGGCGCCAGCAAATACCGTGCAGGTAGAGTTGATGCGAACTTTTCTGGTCGATTTCATCGCCATTGGCCCGAGTTCATGCAGGCCAAGGTTCATTTCGTCTGCGATGTAACCAAGATAGCGACCACAACCCGCAGCGCAGCGATCATTCATCTGGAAACTCTCGACGATACCGTGCGGGTCTACCTGTATCGCCTTCGTGTCCTGCCCGCCTATATCCAGGACGGTTGCAGTCTCCGGATGCATGATGTGCGCACCGAGACCGTGGCAAAGTATCTCGGAGCGTATATGTTCCTTCGAAAAAGGCAGTGTGGCCCGTCCGTATCCAGTGCCAATTACATAGGCCTCTTCCAGTTCGGTATCGAGTACAGTTTTCATTGGTACACGAAGTTCATCTTTCAGCTGACTGAAGTTATCCGACCGTTTGCAGGTCCGCTCGAGCGCACCCATGAACATGGCCTCGTCCGTATCATTGGTGATGCGATTTTCAACATCAATAATGGAGCGGTCGTAGATATTTAGCATCGACTCGAAGCGAATGTTGCTGCCATCGGTGACCGACCGCGACGCCTTTGAGTATTGCGAGCCCGCGATATCGCGAAAGAAATCGGATTTTCGACTGGAGCCAGGTCCGAAGAGATTGACCGCTTCATCGCCTAGCTGTCGGAACAATTCAGTCAGCAATTCCCGTGTTTCCGGTCCATCCTTGGCCAACCGGTCGTCACTTGCGCTTTCGATACAGGTTCGGCGAAGGTCATTGAGCTGATCCAGGTATTGTTGCAGGCGGAAATCCTGTTCAAGGTTTTCCAGAAAATCATCCACATACCCCGTCAGTGCCGGCAGGTCATGTAACAGTTTGCGAAACAGAAAAAACCGGGCGTCAAGAAACGCCTCCTGTTTTGCGACATCTGCCGCTATCCCGTAGTTTGAGCGAGAGTTGGTTATGCCACGTCCCAGCACTGTTTGCTGCTCGTCCAGTACGATCGCCTTGGTTGTCGTAGAGCCCAGGTCTATGCCAATAAAACACTTCATGCCGCAGTCCTGTCTTGGCCGCGCGCCTTTTTCTGCTCGATCATTTGAAAATAGCTCTCCAGGCGATTTTTGACGTTGGCCGGGGAGAAGTAGCGCGGATCGACAAGATCGGTCTCAATGAAGCCGGCAGGCTTGCCGGTACGCTCTTCAATTTCCCGCAGCATGAGCAATTGACCAGCAGAGAAACTGTTGCAGCTCTTGATCGAGTTAACCAGGAATCCATCCGCCTGGTACTCGTCCATGTAATTGCAGAGCATGTCGACTCGCGACGGCAGACTGTGGTTCGTATAACAGCCAAGGCAGTAATCGGCGAGCGTTTCGAGTGGGTTATCGGGATCGTGGCGGAAGCCAAAGTCGTAAACGCCGCCAACTTTGGTGTATGAACTGGCGACCACAACCACGCCCTCATCGTAAAACATCTTCCAGAAGTCACGGAAGTGGGTCCAGTTTGGCGGGCCCTCTACGACGAGACGAATCCGCTCCTCGTCCAGAGTACCCTCCGGCGTTACGGGTCCCAGTCCTTTTGCGAGCCTGTCTTCGACTTCGACGCGTAATGATTTGTAATAGTCAGTCGTTTCCCGGGTGCCACGAAATGCTGTGAATATCGGACCACAGTAATAAACGCCGCCGAAATAGGCATCAATTGGCGATGGCCGGTTTTTCGCCGACTGCAGGACCCAGACGAGGTCGTCCTCGGCTTTGGCTGACTCCCGCAGGTACTCTCGCAATCTGTCGATATCGAATTTGATACCACTGACGCGCTCGAGTGTCGGGATAACGTGTTCCTTGAGTTGCGTGACCACAAAATGACGCATATTTTCGGTAATCTTGCCATCGGCCTGATAGGGAACATGCAACATGGCGGTTTCACAATCGTACTGATCGCGGACCAGCTCGAACCACTTCATGAAGGTGAAGCAACCGGTGTAAGACAGTAGCAGGAGGTCCGGCGTAGGTAATGGTTTTCCGTTCGGTCCGACCTGACCCTTCGACATCATTCCCAGATCGCTCTTGACATAGGTGCAGACATCTTCGGAATGACCGTTGCGCTCGGCTTCCATGATATAGCCGCCGCTCTTCTTGCGCATGCCGGCTTGTAATGCATTGATCTCGGGAAGGTTGCGAACGAAGTCGAAACACATCAGCAGTTCATTGAGATTCCCGGGCACGAAGGTCGAGGAGATTTTTTTGCCCTCTTCGTGTGCGGTCGAAAGCGCATCATAGTTGGCATTGATCATGGCCTTTTGCAGAATCATCGATTCTTCTTTCTGCACGTCTCCCGTGTCCGTCGCTGCTGTGTTCATGCGGCGCTCCATAATTTAATTGAATCTGCGAAGGTGCCCGCCTGTTCGCGAATCGGCTGCATTTGTCCCGAATTTTCGGCGAACTTGAAAGCGGTATAGGGAATCCCCTGAGCGGTAAGTGCCTTTTGCAACATCGGCCTGTCGAGCAGCGCCGGGTCACAAAAACTGGGCGAGGCAAAGATGACGCCTTCTGCGTGGGTCTTGCGAACGCAATCAATCAGGAATTTTCCTTTCGCTTCGCGGGTAGGCACATACTTGCACGAGGTTTCTACGGAGTAGTTGATGAACGCGTGACTGAGATTCCTGAGTGGATCGCCAGTTGTCGGCACGTCCTTAAGTAACCAGCGGGCAACCAGCATGAAATCGTCATCGACGATGTAACAACCGGCCATCTCGATTGACTTTAACAAGCCCAGCGGCGGTTGCTCGCAGAAGAGTCCGTTAACGACGACGCGACAATTATCCCTGACCGGGCGTTTGACGACCTGAGCCGCGGCGATGTAGTCGTGAATCAGGCTGGTGTGTTCGTCGACCGGCAGTAACATACCTGCACGCATTAACAGATAGACCTCCGGCGTCGGGACTTGCCAGGGTTGTGCCGATCGATACGCATACAGTTCACTGATTGCCCGACGGTTCTCGTTGTACAGGACGATTGAAGCATTCAGGCTTTCATCGGTGATTTCGTTGCCGCTGAGTTCTGCAAGGTCATCGCGGAGCTGCTGTAATTCACGCGTATAGAAAGCTCCGCCAACATCCAGATCGAAATCCTGGGGCACATCAACGTAGCGTACGAATTTGTCCTGGAATTTAAGTTGCCACATTCCGGACAGGTTGCGGATGACGTCGCAAGTGCTTGGAAAAAGCATACCGTCCAGCACGTCGAGCCGGCCAGTAACGGCCAGTTCGATTGTTGAGCGGGGTATTCTGCAAATGTAACTCTGGTAGTAAGCGTCGCCGTGAATGACATCCAGCTGATCGCCACCGCCGAGAATGCCGACCGGTAGCATGCCAGCCGCGTGGATGAGCTCGCGCGGTACGTAGACCGGCATATGGCCGATGACTTTGCGACCGCTCAGCGCATTTTTCCAGCGGTTTACACTGCTGAAGTCGAGGTCGTCATACAGATTCTGACAATGCTCGACAATCTCTTCCAGAGCCATGATCAACCTATCCTTACGGAATACTGGTATAATAGTACCGGAATACTGGTTTAAGATCAATCGCAGCCTTGTACGGTGAAATCAGGCTGGAGGCCCTTACTGAAGCGGCCTGTGGGTAGTGGTTATGGTGGTGCGACGCAGAGGACTGCGGGAGCGATAATTGGCCGACATCCGGGTAGGATAGGCTGTTGCCCGGGACGGCTCAGAATAACAAAACGGCGAAGATGAATAATAATAATAAAATCGCGATCGATATTCGGCTGGCTACCGTTACCGATGGTGCTGCAATCGTGGCGCTGGATGCCGAGATAACCGGTACGGACAAGTCGGCCTACTGGACAGATATTCTCGAGCGTTTTACAGATTCTGCTATGCGAATACAGCGCCACTTTCTTGTTGCAAGCTCGGCAAACGGCGACCTCGTCGGCTTTGTTGTCGGCGAGATTCGTGCCTGGGAGTTCGGCTCCCCTCCTTGTGGCTGGGTGCTGGCATTAAGTGTCTCGCCGCAACATCGGGAGCTTGGCATTGGTTCATTGTTACTGGATGCATTGTCTGTCGAATTGAAATCCGCCGGCATAGCGACCATTCGCACAATGGTTCTCAGCACCGACAAAGTTAACCTGTCGTTTTTCCGCGGCGAAGGACTTTCTGCCGGACCCTACATTGAACTCGAAAAGCGTCTGGACTAATCCATGAAGCTGCAAAAGGCCAGTCGCTATGCACTCTATGCAGTATTACACCTGGCCTCTGCGCCGGACAGACAGCACTCGACTGCGGAGATCGCACAGGAATATGGAATCTCGATACATCATCTGGCCAAGGTAATGCGCACGTTGGTGCGCAGCGGACTGATCGAATCGGTGCGCGGCGTCGGCGGCGGTTATCGCTTTGCCGGAAATGTACGCCGGACAACCTTGTGGGATGTCATACACGAGTTCGAGTCACTTGAGTCGGATATAGACTCGCCCGATGCTTTGGCGGGAACCGCGGAGATCGTAATCAGTGGTCT
>PVMK01126820.1_pt1 | contig 20698 bp, 15 predicted proteins | sample 1853481 | NCBI WGS metagenome assembly PVMK01 (sample SAMN08533507, study PRJNA380276) | Marine sediment metagenome, whole genome shotgun sequencing project.
CAAAGCCTGGTCAACTTCCGGACCAAACAGGTAACGCAGGTATTCCATCGGCACCCGGGGTTCGTCTGAAAATCGCCCCGCTTCATCAAAATTCGGTGGCAGTATCGGTGGTACGTAAAATACGTTCGGCTCCGTGCCAAACTCGGGATGCAGCGGCAACGCTACTTTCCACTCATACACCAGCTTATGAATCGGTCCGTCATCCTCTAAAAAGCCAACAAACCGAAGTCGGCCGGGGCACTGTCTGGCACAGGCCGGCGCCACGCCCTGCTCGACGCGTGGAAAACAAAAAATACATTTCTGCGAAATGTTTTTCACATAGTTGAAATAAACCTTGTCATACGGACAAGCCTGATTACACAGACGCGTACCCTGGCATTTATCGGGGTCCACAAGCACGATCCCATCCTGTTCACGCTTGTAGATTGCACGCACGGGACAAGCCTCCAGACATGCGGGCTTCGTGCAGTGGTTGCAGAGCCGGGGCAGATAGAAATGGTAACTATTGGGGTAATCGCCCGTTGCGGTATCTTCGTCCCAGTTGGCCCCGCGACCCATCGGCCGTTCCTGTTCCAGACGCTTCGCTGTGCCTTCAAAATAGGCCTCGATATGGTTCAGCGGAACCTCACCGCCGAAGTCCTCGTCCGCATGCAGACCACCAAACTGCAAAACGCCGTCTTTCCAGCCTGAGCGCGCACCTTTTTCTTCCCAGTCCGTTGGATAACCCGGACCCGGCTTGGTCTCGACGTTATTCCACAACATGGACTCCTGACCTTCCTCATCAGTCCATAAAGATTTGCATGCCGCCGTACATGCCTGACAGCCAATGCATTTATTAAGATCCATGACCATGGAAACCTGTTTGCCCATTTGTTTATATCCTCTTTAAGATTTAGGCTTCTTCGACGTACTTTTCGAACTCGCACGTCATATCATGATAAGTCTGGTTCGGCACATTATCCGGCGTCTTGTAGTCAATATGCCCGTAACCGCTGACGAGTTGCACCGGCTTGAGCAGGCCGCCGGTAGGAATCACCGAACTGAAGTTCTCCCGCCCCCTGAACATCATCGGGTCCCAGCCGTGATACATGAATAGCGTACCGGGCTGGGTATTCGAACTCACATGAGCCATCGCCACGAACGAACCATAAGAATTGAAAACCCTGAGCAACTCACCGTCCGCCACGCCACGCTTTTCGGCATCTTTCGGATTGACGTAAATATCAGGTTCGCCGCGCTGCAGACTCACAAGCAGACTGTCATCCCGATACTGGCTGTGCACGCCATGGCGCGCATGGCCCATGACCAGCCGCAGAGAATAACCATCCAGTTTCAAAGGCTTGCGATAGGTCGGCAGCGCCTCGCCTGCCTGCAAAAACCAGTCATGATCCAGGTAAAACTGCTGACGTCCGGTGAGCGTTGCGTAAGGCTTCTTGTCCCGGACGCTGGCCAGCATCTGATAGCTGAAATTTGAATCCGGACCAAACTGCACGTCTTGCGCATCATCAACACGGACAAAACCCTTTTCCTGCAACTTATCAAAAGTGACTTTGGACATGCCCGAAGAACCCTGAATAATATATTCAGCCACATCTTTGCTGCCCTTTATATTGATCACCCCGCCATCATCGGTATGCAGCGTCCGGTAGACATCGCTGACCGTCGTATAATCCATCTCGATTGGATTACCAAAAAATTCGCTCTGGATCGGCGCGATGCCGCGCGCTTTTGACCGCGCACTGATAGCCTCTAACATCCGCCCCATGGCCGTCCAGTCATCAACCGACTCGCCAAGTGGCTTGACGGCCTCGTCGATAACCTGAACATAAGGCGTGCGGCCCTCTATGGTGATGTCCTGACGCTCGTAGTGTTCGCAAATGGGCAACACGTAATCCGAATACATGGCCGTGATGCTCATGTCCGGCGTCATCGTGACAATCGTCTCCAGTGCCTCGAATGCCTTGATACGCCAACCTTTGCCGGTGGCACGCCAATTGGCCGGATTGTGGCCGGCCATGATGCCCATCTTCCAGGCTGTCCGTCCGTAATCAGGAATCCAGTGATTATCGATGGCTTTGTGGTAATGATCGGCGATATGATCTGCGACGGCGTCACCATAAACCTCCCGGTTCAGGTCCTCACCACCGGCGTGCGCGTAATCCCACAGTGAAATTGCGGCTACTTTGAGCCGGGGCCCCACGCCGTTGAAGACATACTTCATCATACCGTCGCCGTTTGGCAACTGAGTCGTCTGAACGCCACCGCCTTCCCGACCGGAATTGCCCGTCAGCGCGCACATCAGCAACCATGCACGCAGCATCAGGTCACCGTTAAGCCACTTGTTGGCGCGATAGCCGCTGAAAATCATGCCCGGTTTGGAGTTGGCAAAACTGAGCCCGACATCACGAATAACATCCGGGTGCAGACCCGTGGTCTGAGCAACAAGCTCAGGCGTATACCCCTGGGCAAGCTCCTTTGTTAATTCAAAAACCGTTGTGACTTCAACCGGGCCACTGGCGGTCTCCACCGTCCACCGTCCTTCGAGAGCCGGCACAATGTCGCCCAGTTTCAGGCTTAGATCCGTCTCCGGTTTGGCCGCGCGTCCTGCCGCATGACCGAATCCCGTCGCAGGTGCCTGCACGAGCGAGTCGGTGGTTTCATCCCAGAAATAAAAATCCGTGTTATTCGGATCGTCACCGCCTTCAACATCCGTAAGGCGTAAAAACTTATGATTGTCGATGCGCACCAGGAACGGCAGGTCAGTCTGCTCACGAATGTAATCCCATTCAATATTGCGACTTTCCAGGATCACCTGGACCATCGCCATGGCCAGTGCGGCATCCGTACCCGGTTTCGGATTCAACCACTTCGACGCATGCATCGCGCTGCCGTTGAAATCCGGCGAAATCACCACAACTTCGGTGCCGTTATAGCGGGCTTCCCAGAAAAAATGCGCATCCGGAATACGCGTGGCGGCCGGATTACAGACCCAGACGAGGCAGGTCTTCGATTTGAACACCGCTGCCATGTTGTCGCCGGGCAGCGCGAATCCAAGCACCTGATGAGCGCCGACAGGAAGGTCGCCCACACCGGCGAATGTTTCCGGCACTGTTACGCCGGTCAGATTCGCAAACCTGAACATTGATGCAAAAGACGCTCTCTTTAGCGTCATTTGCGTACCCATGGCAAAAGTAATTGATTCGGGACCGTATTCGACAGCGTAATCGATGAACCGATCTGCAATTTCCGTGGCCACCTGATCCCAGCTTATGCGTTCCCACTTGCCTTCGCCGCGCTCGCCCACACGCTTCATGGGATACAACACGCGTTGTTTCCCGTACATGTACTTGGAATGGCGAATCCCTTTCTGGCACCCGCGTGGACCGTAGTCGGGCGTATCATCACCGGAACGTCCGTACTCGCCCTGCTGCTCTTCGCGCCAGACTATGCCGTCCTTGACGTAAACATTAAATGCGCAATGGCCCGTGCAATTGAGGCCCCGGCTGCCGCGGACAACGCGATCCCAGGTCCACTTCGAGCGCATGATGTCTTCCCACTGCCCGTATATCGGATTCGCGGGCGCCTGAGCATGGACAGCAGACGGTACGGCATAGTTCAGCGACAAAGTCGCCGCAAAGGCGCCGCTGCCGCGCAGGAACTGTCGCCTGTCGCCGCTCAGTACACTCATCAAGAACCTCCCCCTACAGGGCCTGGGTTAAACCGGTGGATATTGAATGACAGACTAGATCAAGGGTTCGGGTCTTGCAATCAAACCGTGTGGCCACACAACAACCGCTATCGCTACAGCAGGCCGGCCTTGATCAGACGCTCTACATTGGCCTCCTGACGGCGGCGAAACACATCCCGGTCCGGTGGCTCAATGACTTTGCCATCTTCCAGCAGAAAATTACTGCGGTGGAAATCTGCCTGCGCATAGCTCTCGGCAAACAAGCCGTAGGCCTGACGTGAAAGAATATTGGCCATGCCCACGCGTCGGCGTCTGCGGCGTAGCCCGCCTATATCCAGTACGGCATTCGCGGACATACTCTCGCCACCCTGACCCGCCTCGGATATAACTTCGCCGTCGGGGCCGACAATCTTTGACATCGCACTGCACGTAAACGGCGGGATCGGAATATTGTCAATACTGGCCGAATTCGCCGATACGACATAGGCCATGTTCTCCACGGCCCTAGAACGTCGGGCGATTTCCTTGATCGTTAGCTGCGGACTGCCCGGCTCGCTGGTCGGATGAATGATCACTTCTGCGCCACGCATAACGTGCATGCGCGCGAATTCCGGATAAAGAATTTCTTCAGAAGCGATCATCGCAAGATTGCCGATCTCCGTTTTCGCCACCGGAAAAACGCCGTCCAGACCATAAATGTCCAGGTACTTGTCCCAGACATCGTGCGGTGTCGGCTCAAAGCTGGAACTCAGACGGCGGTAACGGAGTATGACATCCCCCGAGGGCCCGATGATAAAGCAGACCTGAAAATACAGTTCGGGAAAATTCGGATCAACCTCGTAGATATTACCGGCAAGAAAGATTTTATTGTCCTGAGCGATTTTGCCCAATGCCTCATATTCAGGGCCGTCATAGGCCATGCAGGCTTTTTCACGCCACTCTGCGGGTGACTCTTGCATCGGAAATCCGGTGACTGCATATTCGGGTAACGCAATCAACCCAACAGGCGCCCCGTAAAACCACTGCAGAAAATTCGATGCCGTGGTCGCGTAACCCTCAATTTTCTTGATGGTTTCGGCAATCCGCGCCCGGGCGGATTCCACATCCGGACAAAGATTCACCCCATTGCATGAGATCTGCAGTGCAACGGCAATGAACTCGGGTTCCGAATTATTGTTCTCCAATATATAGTTTTCCGACATATTGTTTAGTTCCTTCGCTGATGTCTCCATGGCCGGGCCATGCTGAAAATTCAAGGAAATAAATCTTCCATGATCTGTGGATCAGTATAAAGAGGTGGCCTGCCGGGCTCGAAACCTCATCTGACCATCCGTCCACGTGTCAGCCACCTCTTGAGGCACCAGCGGCCCAGGGGGTAGGAAGAAGACTGATCCGGATCAAGACCCGAATGGGCACATAAACAGCGGATAATCTAATGACAGATGATCAAACGAAACCCTCCTGGAACATCCCCGGCTTGCGGCCCACATTGAACGCGACGGGGTTCATGTTTGAAGTCCTTGATGAATATGCCGAAGATTTCATCAGTTTCGCAGGGCAGACCGACGAAAAAGTGATGGACCTGGGCTGTGCCTTCGGCATTACCTCGATTCGCGCACTCGAGGCCGGGGGCCACGTCACAGCCTGCGACATGGACCAGGGTCACCTGGACGCGGTGCTGGAGAACACGCCGGAAGAACTGCGCCAAAACCTCGAATGCGTGCTGGGTCATTTACCCGATGTCGACTTTCCCCCGGAAAGTTTCACCGGGATCTTCTGCTCCCGCGTTCTGCATTTTCTGGATGGATCCGCGGTCGATGAGTCGGTGCGAAAAATGTATTCCTGGCTCAAGCCCGGCGGACGCCTGACCCTCGTCGCTGATACGCCGTACGGAATCTGGAGAAAATTTATTCCCGTCTTTGAGGCGAAACGCGAACACGGGGAACGGTGGCCCGGGATCATGATTGGCCTGGAAAATTATCTGCCGGTCTCGCCCAAGGGCCGGAGCATTGATGGTCCGCCGTTCATGAATCTGCTGGACCCCGAACTACTAACCAGAATCTGTACCGAAGCCGGGTTCACTGTAGACCGGGCCAGCTTTATCGATCGCAGTGATTTCGGAGGCAAAGGCCGTATGGATGGTCGCGAGAATGCCGGTATTCTCGCGCTTAAACCCGCGTAACCGTCAATGAACTAGCGGTCATCGAATAACGCCATAATGCGTGAATCGGCAATTTGTGGAAATGCAGCCGTTACGATGTGCCCAAGATGAACCCGAACGCTTCCCGACCAGTCCACCTGCAGCACCGCGCAAAAGGCCGCGAGATTTCCAACCGCGAGAACTGCGGCATCGCCGGTCGGACGAGCAACAAACGGCGAATCCGCCACCAGTCCGGCCAGCATGAGCTGTTCAACATGCTCGGCTTCGAGCTCGACACCCATCACTGATGCGCCGAACATTTCGCGCAATTCATCACCGGATGATTCCGAGCCCCGTCGACAGTATCTGCGCACGGCGCGCAATGGCTGCACGACGCGCTCCTGCCATTCGCGCGTACCGCTCAACAGCCTTTGCATATCTGCGGCATCCAGACCGCCGGGACCCTCGGCGGCTGACCAAACGCTGAGCAACAGCAGGTTAACATCCATACCGTACCCGTCCTGCAGCGCAAGACAGGCATTAGCAACACCGGGCCGGCCATAAAGCATCAGGGAATAGTCCCAGAACGGGTGCGCAGGAAATTGTTTGTCACCGGCCATATTGGGATCACCGCTCAGCGCTGGTAGTCAGGATTCTCCGCTGGAACCTCATTGGCATACGCCTCCCAGGTTCCCCGCGGCATCACTTGCGGCCAGTCGGCCGGGGGCTCCAGGTATTCAGGCGCGTGCTTTTCAATATAGGCCAGCACTTTGGGCGGCACATCACCGAAATCCTGCAGACCCTTGTGGCTGAACATCCGGCCGAACAGCACTTCATCCTGGTATTCACTGCCGCCCATACGCATCCACGGCCACCACTGCGAAACGCGTGAAAAACCCGCCTGATATCGAACACAGGGTTCACTGCGATCCTGCATCTGGTTCAGCGACATGCTGAATGTAAAGTGCTCCGAAGGACTGATCCGCGGCCCCGTTGATGCCTTCGGCCAGCCCTCGGGCGTAACGGGATTGGTGTATTCGTGCGCGTAGTCCCAGGCCAGCATCAGATCATCGCCGAATACCTGGAATGGCAATATGAAAGGCACTGTGCCGCTGCCGTCACGATGCGTACCCTCATTCATCAGCGTGGGATCATCCTTGGCCGCGCCCATTGCAAAGCGCGGCATTTCGGCCGTCAGTTTGCCGCCCATATTCGGGTTATAGAAATTAAAGACCTCGACGGTTTCCCCGGTAAACGGGTTATCCCAGGTTTCAAGAATGTCGCCTGTCGCAAGATCCGTGAAATATCCCGTTTCCCTGCCGCGAATCCACATGTTGTCGTCATCATCAATTTTCGACTGCATGACGCCCGTACCGGTATAGCCGAACAGCGGAATCAGCCGGGAAGTGCCAATTCGCCCATACATAAGACCATGAAATGCGCCAATTTGCGGCTCTTCATAGCCGGCCCAGATTTTTCCGAATGCGTAGAGATTGTCTTTGGGACTGTCGAAATCAAGGCTCGGCGCCGCACCCGCAGCGGATGTCCTCACCGGCATGACAACGCCTGCAGATGTATTTGTCAGCGCCTGAAAAGCCTGATGCCTGTTACACATCAGGTCATTCACCAAGAGTGAGGTCATCGTTACTTCCCGCTAAAAACCAGGGCGGCACATTAGCACGCAGACTATCCGGTCACACCTGTCCCGGGTTGACATAACCGTTTCATAATCCAGAGCAGCCTGAAAACGTGATCTGGTCAGATACCCATGATTTCCCTGCTCGCTAGAATCCCGGGCAATCATGTATTCCGATTCATTCAAGCCGGGTCCGGATGATCTTCCGGACGAATTCATCCGGGCACTCGAAGAAGCCTTCGAGGGACAAGAAGATGCGATTGATGAACACGACGGTGCTGGTCACAACGCCACTTGTGTTGCAGATGCTGTCCATGCCGCTCTCGATGACGGGTGGCTTCCCGAACCCGCCGAACATGACAACAATGAGCATCCGGCAACCGCCGCCGATCGGACAGATGCGGAGGAAGTGCCGACGCTGCCGCCGAAACTTTACGCCCCGCCCGAGCCGGTCCCGCTCGATGAAAAAAGTGACCTGCCCATCTTGCGCGACCGTGTGTGCAGGCACACAACCGGGGCAATGCCGGCAACCGGCGAGACCCTGCTGAATCGTTACCTGCTGATCGACCGTATCAAGACCGTCGGCATGAGCAGATTATTCAAAGCGGTCGATGAACTCAAACGGTCGGCCGGCGCAAAAGACCCGCGGATCGCCATCAAGGTAATCAGCAAACCCAACAATCGGTTCACCTCCGCTCTTAAGGCCCTGTATCACGAGACCGAAATCGGACTACGGCTGGCACATGCGAATATCGCGAAGGTATTCGAGATGCACTATGCCAACGGGTACTACTTTATGACGATGGAATGGCTGGACGGCCGCTCACTCGCATCATTGCTCGACGCCAACCCTGAAAAACCGGTTGCAAGCGAACAGGCAGAAAAAATTATCCGGGGCATTGGACACGCTCTGCAACATGCTCATCACCAAGGTGTCGTCCATGCCGACATTAAACCCGGCAATATCTTCATCACGCAAAATGGCCAACCCAAACTTATTGATTTTGGCATCGCGCGGTCAACGGGCGGACCCGGCTCAAAAGCAGATTATTCAGGCAGCCATGCAAATACGCCGGCCTGGTCAAGCCCTGAAGTTCTGGATGGTCACGAGCCTGCATTCAGTGATGATATTTTTTCGCTGGCCTGCGTCTGTTACCGCCTGCTATCCGGGCACCGGCCCTTCGGATCAATGACAGCGGCCGCGGCAAAAACGGCCGGACTGGAACCGGAACCAATTCCGGCACTCACGAATCATCAATGGCGGGTGTTGCGCGCTGCCCTGGCCTTCAATCACTCTGATCGCCCCGATGCGGTCTCTTCTTTTCTTGGTGAGTATTTCCGGACGACGTCCGACGAAAGCCAGAATACAAAGAATAAATGTAGTGGCACGGAATACGGAACACCAATGCCCGACCGTCAGCGGACCCGGCTCATCCGGTTTGTGCTATTCGGCAGTATCATCGCGCTGGCCGCGGCAATGATAAGCTCAAACTTGCTCTAGTATTTGTCGAGCAACTGCTCAGACCGCGATCAAAGACCAAGCGGCGTAAAAATGTCTCGCTTGCTAAAGCGACTTTTAAAGAACCGCCACATGACCTTGCGTCGAGTCAGCCACCGGACTGCATCACCGTTTTTATCTGCTTTCAACATGCCTTCGACCAGAAACGGCGTTACGGTTTCAACCGTATCAGCCAGGATATTCAATATTTTCTTGACCTGCTCCCACCCCTCGTCACGCCGTTCCGGCGGCGGCACCAGCATGTCGGTCAGGACGATACCCGGACTCAGATAGCACATTTTAATCGGCGTATCTTTCAGCTCAGCCGCCACAGCCTTGGTAAAATATCGCAGTGCATACTTGGTACTGCCATAAACACTGGTCGTCGGCCGGATTTGCCCGTTACTGCCGAAGCCTTCCATATTAAAAATTTTCCCGCCACCTTGTTTATACATGCCGGGAATAACCACGCGATTGCAATTGAACAGGCCGACCAGGTTGGTCTGAATCGTCAGTAAATAGTCCTCAGGGGGTATTGCAAAAAAGGGCATCTTCAGACCATCCCGCCCTGCATTATTGACCCATATATCTACCTGACCGAGCGCTTCGAGCGACTTCTCCCAAAGCCTCTGCACCTGTTCGTAGCTAGCCACATCGCAGGACCGGCCAGCAATCGTACGCCCCGGAAATTCACCGTTAAGTTCTGCCACGGTCCGCTCGACGGCGTCCGCACGGCGGCTGGATATCATGACGTCATGACCCCTTTTCAGGAATTCACGCGCCATTCCCAGTCCGATGCCTTTGGTGCTGCCTGTGATCACAATATTCATGGAATTTCCCCGCAGGTTCTTTTATATGACTGTATTAACGGATATAAGAAAGGAATTCTACCCACTGCTGTCCCACAAACTATCGCTGATCTTTCCAAGCCATAGTGAGTGCAAAGGGTTGCCCGTAGATCATCATTCTACCGACATGGATTGTGCATATTGCGTTTGAGACCGTGGCCCGCAGGGATGCGGGCCCCGAGCCTACAGGGACGTATTCACGGCGAGTCTCAAACGCAATTAGCACAATCCATTGGCTTGGTCGTAAATTGGAAGTCTATGGGACAGCAATGAGCTCTAGCCTATTCCGGCATTATTCAATGACAACACATGAGCTAAAACAACGGTTTTCGGATACCGGTCTGCGAGGCGAACACCCGGATATATGAATTATCGGGTGGAACGAGGATGCTTTCGATTCGGAAGTAGGCGGATTGGCGCGTTACGAAAAATTTACCGAAAAACTAGAACCTGCTGCCGGCTTGTATTTCTCCGGTTGCATCGCCATTGCGGTTCGCCCTAATGAACTCGTCCGTGACCTGAGCACAAACGACTTCGTCACCACCGGCTGCATGACACTGCTGGACAATGAATGTAGGGTTGACCCAGTAAATTTCATCATCAGGTATCCAGTATTGGCCCGCTTCGTCGCTATCACCCGTCGCGATATTGAAACATCCGTGTGTACTGAATCGATACTGATAACTTTCCTGAAACTTTTCCCAGGCTGCCTGTTGATCACGAACATCGGCGCGGAGCGATTCCTTGCAGGACGTCAATGATTCGTGCACTGAAATGGAAAGTACAGGGTCCGGCGCACCACTTTCATACCAGCGATGGACGCCGATCACGTCCTGGGCATTCACTGAATTGACGGCGCCTGAAACCAGGATGAGGCTCAACAGAGCTTTGACTGGCAAAATACGCATGGCTGAAACCTTATTTTTATTATTATTATTGTTTTCAACATTGATACTAGCGAGTCGTCAAGCCCTTGTTCTTCAATCTGTACATAATGGCTGAATAAAACCGTAGCGGGTGCGCTACAGGCCAGGAAATTCTTACGTTTTGTTTAAATACATCCCATTATTGACAAGCTTTGCGCTGTGGAGCTGTGGAACAGAATCTCCGCCGCTCGTGATTACGGGCCAGACCATGGGCACAACGTATACGATTCAGGTCGTTGATGCACCGGCTCAACTGTCAGCCGAATTATTGCGGGATATCACGGAAAAACGACTCGCACAAATCAATTCGGTCATGTCGACCTTTGACAGCGAGGCGGAAATCTCCCGCTTCAACCGCAATGCCACAACCGACTGGATCGGGGTATCTGAATCACTTTACCGTGTCGTGACCTTCGCACTTGAGGTCAGCAGTATCACCGATGGCGCCTTCGACATCACGGCTGCGCCGCTGGTCAACATGTGGGGTTTTGGTCCGGCGGGAGTGCGATTTGAGCCGCCTGATAAAGCTGAAATTTCCAGGGTGCTGGAGCAGGTCGGATATGGAAAAATAGAAACGCACGACCCGCCCTACGAAATTCGGAAAACACAACCTGAAGTGACGATTGATTTGTCGGCCATCGCCAAGGGTTATGGTGTCGACGAAATTGCGCACTTGCTGGCATCACAGGGTTCGAATAACTACCTGGTCGAAATTGGCGGAGAGGTACGTGCAGCGGGTCTGCGCGCCGATGGGGCAACCTGGCAGGTCGGCGTCGAAAATCCTGTCTCAGGCCGGCAAGCCGTCGCGCAGATTATCACGCTATCTGATGCTTCGATTGCAACATCCGGAAACTACCGCAATTTTTTCGAACATGATGGCAGACGCTACTCCCATACGATCGACACCCGCACAGGCTACCCGGTCGGGCACAATCTGGCCCTTGTCAGTGTCGTAGCCCGCTCCACGATGCAGGCCGACGCCTACGCCACCGCCCTGCTCGCGCTGGGGCCGGAACGCGGCTACGAACTGGCCCTGTCACAGGGTATCTCGGCCATTTTCATAGTCCGCGAAGACGACGGGTTCACAGAAAAAGCAACACCAGGGTTCATCACGCTGCGTTCACGTTTATAATGGTGGCGTGCTGCGAATCATTCTTTACCTGATCATATTCGGCACCGGATTTCTGGTCGGTGGTGTCTTTCCAAGCTACAGCGCCCAATACAAACTGCGGCTCTACACCCAATCTGAACAGATCACGACTGATCTGCAACCGTTCCAGGAGATTGCCGACCGTTATCATGACGGAAGCATGAAAGAATTGATTGCACATCATCTGGCCAGCAGTGATCCAACCTTTCATGATGAAGGCATCGCCATACGTGCAATGATCATTAATCAGGAAAAACTCGCGGCAGCCACGTCCGCACTGGATGCCTCATATTATGATCAGGCGGCCTACCTGCTGTCCGATTTTGATCAGGACCTGGCGAAGACAACCTGGCGTCAATACACGCCCGCCTTTTTAACGACCCGTGATGCGCTGAGTTTTGCCACGTTGTCCGGACTCACACTGTGCGCCTTCTTCTACTTCGGCAGTGTGATGCTGCGACGTCTTTTTGCACACAATTAATCGACTGATGCTGACCTCCGGGCGTCTGCTCGCTGCTATTTCCCTGACTTTATCAGTCACATCATTACCGGCCGAACAGCGCTGGACACACTATGGAGGAGACCCGGGCGGACAACAGTATTCAGCTTTAGATGCGATCGACGTTCATAACGTCAGGGATCTTGAGATCGCCTGGCAATACCGGACGGGTGAACTGGAACGCCGCAGCGGGTTCGCCAATGCCACGGCCAAAGTACAGGTCAACCCGATACTGTTGCCCGAAGCCGCCGGAGGGCACCTCACCTTGTGCACACCGTTTAACCGGATCATCGCGCTCGACCCGGCGACCGGGCGAGAACGCTGGACTTACGATCCCGACTCACGCATCGGCGGCTATGCCAGCAAGGATGATCCCGAGGGACTTAAAAGCCCTGCATTCGCCAACTGCCGGGGCATCGCCTATTGGGAAGATACCACCAGCAAGGCTACGGGCGCCTGTCGGCACCGGCTTTTCACCGCAACCAACGATCTGAGAATCGTATCGATTGATGCACGAACCGGCGTTCTCTGCACTGACTTCGGCGACGAGGGTGTCATCAATGTTGAACCCTCGGTCCTGAATGCCAGTCCGCCGGCCGCCATCGGCGAAGTCAGATTTCCGTCACCGCCGGTCATCGTCAACGGTGTGCTCGTAGTCGGCTCATCGGTCCGGGACAACCATCGCTATAACGCACCAAGCGGCGCCGTTCGCGCATTCGATGCCCGGACAGGTCAGCAGAAATGGATCTTCGACCCGGTACCGCGCGATCAGAATAACCCACTGTATAAAGAGTGGCCGGATGCATCAGCTGAACACACGGGCGGCGGCAATGTCTGGGGCTTGATGAGCGTCGACGCGGAAAGAGACCTGGTATTCCTGCCCACCTCCGGACCCTCACCGGATTTTTTCGGCGGCACGAGACCCGGCGATAATCGATATGCCGATTCCATCGTTGCGCTGCGCGGTTCGACCGGTGAAGTCGTCTGGCATTTCCAGACCGTTCATCACGATGTCTGGGACTACGACAATGCGGCTCAGCCCACGTTCGTCGAACTGGAAAAAGACGGCTCACCATTCCCGGCTGTTGTACAGGCCACCAAAACGGGCATGCTGTATATATTTCACCGGGAAACAGGAGAACCTTTTTTTCCGATCGAAGAACGTCCCGTACCCCAGGGCGGTGTACCGGGCGAAACGCTCTCACCGACACAACCGTTCCCGACGAAACCCCCACCACTCGTGCCGCACAATCTCACGGCAGAAGAAATCTGGGGCATGACTTTTTTCGACCAGGGACAGTGCCGGCGCAAGTATAAAAACGCCCGCTTCGGACCGATTTTCACCCCCCCTTCGATCGAAGGCACGGTTGTGGTGCCTTCAACTGCCGGCGGCATCAACTGGGGAGGCGTTGCCGTCGACCCGCGAACGCGGATTCTTGTCACCAAGGTGTTACGAATGGCCCATTTCGTGCAACTGATCCCGCTCGCCGAACTTGAGGATTTGCCCGACTCAGCCGCTGAAAACCTGATGGGGACGCCGGCACCACTACTGGGCACTCCCTATGCCATGAAACAGGGACCGATGGTGTCCGATATGTTTACGCCCTGCCTGACTCCACCGTGGGCGGCTGTCGTGGCCGTCGATCTGGAGGCCGGGAAAATTCTCTGGCAAAGCCCGCTCGGCGTACTCGACAAACTGATGCCTTTTCCGATCCCGCTGAAATGGGGTACAGCCAGTTTCAGCGGACCGATTGTCACCGCGGGTGGACTGGTGTTTATCGGCGGTACGCAGGATGACCGGTTTCGCGCCTTTGACCTCATCAGCGGAGAGGAACTCTGGTCCGCAATACTGCCCACCGGCTCATTTGCCATGCCCATGACCTACGAAGCCAACGGACGCCAGTTCGTGGTCATTGCTTCGGGCGGACACCCGTTCATCAACCCCAAACCGGGGGATTACATCACCGCGTTCGCTTTACCTGCGGCCGATTGATTTATATCAACACCCCGGGTTACCGCCGTCATGATGCTGCCGGCCAGCCTGATGAAAACCACTAAAATGGTCGCCACGAAACGACAAAGATGCGTGACACGTGACTCCGTGCCAGCATTTTAACCCCGGCCGGAAACCAGATGATGCGCACCAGCGAAAAACACCTCTCGCCATGACAGAAGACAAAGCAGGATTCCAGGGACGATGGATTATTTTTGGCGGCGTGATGATATTCGCGATCGGCCAGTCGTTGCTGTTCATCGTCGTCAGCCCGATGGCGCGTGCGGTCGGATTATCCGAACAGGCCTTCGGCCTGGCGATATCCATCGCCAACATCACCTTGATTTTCGCATCGCCATTTTGGGGAAAAAAGAGCGACAAAATTGGCCGCAAACCGGTTTTCATTGTCGGCCTGTTCGGCAGCGCCATCGGTACCTTGTTCATGACGCTGTCGTTGAACAGCGCCATGACGGGGCTCGTCGGCAGCACAGGATTATTCTTTTTGCTGATTATTTCCCGTGCCGTTTATGGCCTCACCGTATCATCGATTTATCCGGCCTCATCGGCGTATATCGCTGATATAACAAGCTGGCAAGACCGCGCCAAAGGTATGGCGCTGATCGGCAGTGCAAACAGCCTTGGATCGATTCTCGGCCCGGTGTTCGGAGGATTACTGGCCACTGTGGGCGTACTCGCGCCGATGTGGGTGGCCGTGGTCATGTCGTTTATCGCCGGCGTCCTGGCGATTTTTCTACTCGTGGAACCCGCCCAGCACAAGCTGCGTAAAAAGCAGAAAATCAAGTCGACACTCAAAATCACTGACGCTCGCTTGCGGCCCTACATGATTATGTGGGCCTGCTTTTTTATTATTTTCATCTCACTGAATATTGTCACGCCGTTTTTTATTCAGGATCGATTCGGACTCGATGACCCGAAAGAAGTGATTCGTGAGGCAAGCAAGGCCCTGATCAGCATGGCGGTCGTTATTACCATCGTACAGGGCGTTTTTCTGCAGAAATTTCGCGTTCGCCCGCAAACACTGTTGCGTATCTGCGGCCCGACTTTTTCGGCCGGCCTTTTCATTATGGCGTTTTCCACGTCCATGCCGATGCTAATGATGGGATACGCGGTATTGGGATTCTCATTTGCCTGCGCCACACCGGGCATTAACGGCAGTTGCAGCCAAACGATGCAACCACATGAGCAGGGCGCTGCGGCCGGCTTCCTGGCCGTAGGAAATAATATGGGTGCGGTTCTCGGACCGGTTGTCGGTACGTCCGTCTACCAGATTGCACCCAGCGCGCCGATGCTCGCCGGCGGGATTCTGTTTGTCTTTCTGAGCGTCTACGCGCTGTTCATTAAACCACCGGAAGCCTACGCGAAAGATAAAGCCGAAACTGAACCGGCTGAACCGGCGACGCCTCCGGCACCCGCCAACGACAGCTGAACCAGGCGACTATTCTCATTACATCGGGTGCGCTCCTGACCCGGAAACCTCCATGTCCTGAACAAGTCTGTCACAGGAAGGCTATTGCCGTAATCACGCCAAACAGCGGCACGTAAGCCCACCGTGCTGCCCGGTTCAGAATCATCGCACGGGGCATCCGGTCTGAACTGGCCCAGCGACTGCCGATGACTGCCATGGCCAGCGCAATAAACACCATCAGCGTGCAGCCGACGACAAAAATGTCCGCACGCGTCAGGTAAGAAACCCGCGGCAGACTCAGACGAATACTGAAACCAAAAGCAATCAAAGAAAAAATTGAAGCTGTGGAGATGGCAATGCGCGATGGCACGATGCCCGGCGGCAGCCAGAAAACAGTCCATGACATGAAAATAATCAATGACATCGGCACGATCATGGTCCAGATGTAATAGCGATATTCGCGCTCTGCCTCGATCCGGAATGTCAGACGCGGCCGCGTCTCGAGCTGTCCCGGCGCGTAATATTCGCCGACCTGTGGTTCGATAATTCTGAACTTCCAGCCCTCGGCGCTGAATGAACCATCGTCGCCGGTAATGTCTGCATTTGGCGAAAACTGAACTTCATCCGGGCTGTAACGATAGGAAACGATTTCGATCGGCAGAATCTGTGTGTCAAACGGAAAATCTTCAAATTCAAGATCAACGGCAAGATCGCCGTAAAGCCGCTGCTGATAAAGAACATTCCCCAGATCATCGATCTCCGCCACACGCGGCAGTTCCGTCGTCAGACCACGGTCATTCGTCACCAGGCCGCGAGGCGTCCAGATCTCATCCAGCGACATCAATCGCTTATGCCCAGTCCGTTCGGCCTCGGGCAAGACCAGACGCGGATCCTGCCAGTAGACTGAAATCATCATGTCAACGGTAAAACGCTGGCTGACATCGTTGATTTCGTCAATATCCAGCAGATAGATGCCCATCATGACCGAGGTCGGCGGACCATCGGCATCTGGGCGTATGGAAATCAGCGCCGGGTCGAGCGATTCGAGACCTGCGGCCGGCACCTGAGTGCTGGCGAGCAATGCCAGTGCCAGCGCAAATACAAACCTGCGTGTCCGGTTCATTGGCTCAAATCCCTTTGATCATGGTGACAATCCCGAACAGTGAATAACACAGACTGGCTGAACGGCCAAACATAATTAAATCGCTTGCTTTAATTAAAATGAAACGATACATTAGTGCGCCTGAAAGCCAGCGCGGGCCGGACCCCATGCTGATCAATAATAAGGAGCTAATACAATGCCTTACGAATACTGTGCCAGCCGCGAAGAACCCCGGTTTGAGCATTTCACTGCCACACCTCTGGCGGGTGCAATTGGCGCAGAACTCGCGGGCCTGGACCTCTCCCGGCCTCTTGATGAGCAGGTGGCCGGGGAAGTCCGGCAAGCTCTCGTGCACTACATGGTGATTTTCTTTCGCGATCAGACACTGACCCCCGCAGAGCATGTTCGCTTCGCAAAAATTTTTGGCCAGGTGCAGATGGGCGGCACCATCCCGCGACTGGAGGAACAGCCCGAAGTCAAGAAACAGGAATACAAGCAGTCGAGCTCAATCAGCGGTGATGTCAACATGCACAGCGATGACACCTTCGTCGAAATTCCGTCACGCTGTTCAATTCTCTACGGGTTAAAAATGCCCCAGGCCGGCGGCGACACAATCTGGGTGAATTGCGAAGCAGCTTACAATGCCTTGTCGCAGCCCATGAAAAACATGCTTGAGCCACTGATGGCGGTTCATGACCTCGCGGCAACGTTCGGCAATATTGCCCCGGGCATTGCGGATCCGGAAATGAAAGTCCGGATCGCGAAAAAATATCCGGCCGTCGAACACCCGGTGATTCGCACCCACCCCATCAGCGGCCGCAAGTGCATCTTTGTCAATGAAATGGTCACGAGCCGCATCGTCGGCCTGGAACTCGACGAGAGCGATCTGATTCTGCAATACCTGATCGTTCACCTGAAAAAACAGCAGTTCCAGTGCCGCTTTCACTGGACAGACGGCTCACTGGTGGTCTGGGACAACCGCTCCACACAGCACATGGTCATCCCGGACTTTCAACCCGCCTACCGGCTGAATCATCGCGTCGCGATCATGGATGACGCCCGGCCAGTCTGAAAAGGCGCGGGGAATATCCGGCGCCTGAATCTCCTTTGCTCTACGTGCGGCCGATTCCGGTAACATAACGGCCCGACACAAGCACTGAAGAAGTCTCCATGATTGCAGAATGGTTCATCCTGATAGGCGGTACGTTTGGCGCATTGCTGCCGATTGCCAATCCGTTCAGCGCCGCGCCGGTTTTTGCCTCCGTAACACACGGCATGACAAATTCCCGGCGCAATGAACAGGCCCGGATGGCGGCAATCTATACCTTTTGTGTGCTGCTGGGCGCCCTGCTCATCGGCAGCGTGATTATGAACTTCTTCGGTATCTCAATCCCGGCATTGAGAATCGCGGGCGGGCTCGTGGTGGCAAAGGTAGGTTTCGCCATGCTCGACCCGAATACCGGCGAAAATCTGCCGGAGGCGAGCAAAAAAGAAGCCCTTGATGCTCGCGACATCGCATTCACACCCATTGCGATGCCACTGCTCAGTGGCCCGGGGTCAATAGCGGTCACCATCAGCATGGCCACCCATGTCCATCAAACAATTGAGTATGCAGCCGTCGCAATCGGCATAGCGCTTTTGGCCATCGTCTCCTGGATTATCCTGCGTTTCTCCATGAAGGTGGTTAAATTTCTTGGCGTCACGGGCATGAACGCTCTGACTCGTCTGATGGGCTTTATACTGGTCTGTATTGGCGTCCAGTTCATTGCGATCGGCTTTTTCGAGGCCATCACAAACGAGAACATCGCCGAAGCAATCCTGAATGCCTACCGTGTCGTTGGGTCGGGCTAGGCCCCCCGAATCAGACTGGTCAACCGGCCGACCAGCGAGGTTGGGCCACTTTGTCCGGCAAGTCATCTATAATCCGATGACCAAGTAATCGCACTCCTTTATTCAAAAAGAATTAATAAATGCGCTGGATTCGTCTCACCGCACTGACCGGCATTGCCGCAGTTTTACTACTGGTCGCGGGTCTGATCCTTTTCCTGTTCACGGCCGATCTGGGCCGCTTTAAACCACAGATCGAACAGTTCGTCCACGCACAAACAGGGCGTGAACTGGTCATCGAAGGCAGGCTGGAAATTGATCTCGGTCTGGAAACCCGCGTTTTGCTGGAAAAAGCCCGCTTCAGCAATCCGGACTGGGCGACGGACCCAAACATGATCGAGGCAAAACGCATCATGGTGGTCCTTGATCTCTGGTCACTGGTTAATGGCCCCGTCGTGCTCAACCAGATAGAACTGGACGGCGGACGCCTGTTCCTTGAGACCACCGAAGATGGGACAAACAACTGGACATTTGGCGCGCCTGATAAAACCCAAACACGCAAGAATAAAAATAAGAAGCGAAATCCAATCCGGCTGGTCCTTAACGAAGGCCATTCCAGTGATTTTCGTTTCGTCTACCGCAATCCTGAATGGCATGAGACGCTCAATATCGACGTCAGTGAACTCAATGTCGCCGAGGACACGACCGGACTGCTGCAAACAAAACTGGTCGGTACTATTAATGAACGACCCGTTAAATTGCAGGGCCATATTGGACCATTCGGCAACCTGCTGGTCGCCTCGGATGTAGAAATCAACGCCAGCGGCACTGTCGACACCATCATGATCGATGCCGGGCTCCGGGTAGATGACCTGACTGCGCCTAAACACGCAAAGGCCAGACTGAAAATAAAAGGGCCGGACGTGCGGCACTTGACCCGGCTTCTGGGTTATGCAGATTTCGGCACCGGCAAGCTGGATCTGAATGCACGCCTGGAACCCGTTGATTCGGGCCTGGAACTTGATATTCAGGGTCAGATGGGTGAATTAGCCCTGGATGCTGAAGGCTATATGTCAGACTTGCAGGACCTGGAAAACCTCCGCTTCAAAGCTAATGTGCACGGTCCCAATCTGGCGAACGTGCTGCTTTTTTTTGGTATTCGTGATTTCCCGGAAGAACCTTTCAAATTCGCAACCCGGTTTTCGCGTCAGGGCAAAAACATCACGATTGACACGGCCAGCCTGAACATTGGAGATACGGACTTTTCCCTTGGGGGCACTGTCGATAATTTTCCGAGCGTTCGCGGTGCCCGCATGAAGCTGCATATTGCCGGCAACAACATCGAAACATTCAAAACTTTTCTAAAACTGCCTGATGCCGTTACGGGCCCATTTGAGGTCACGGGCGAACTGAGCCCCGATGCCGATGGCAAGGAAAACGTCGATCTCAGTGTCACCAATCAATTTGGTCAAATTAATATCAAAGGCTCTGTTGGCGAACCACCTGATTTCATTAACACACGTCTGGAATTCGACGCCAAGGGCCATAACCTCAAATCATTTGGTGCTGTATGGGCAATCCCAAACCTGATTCCCGAACCATTCGAAGCCCGGGGCGAATTCGAAGTCACGCCGCAGGGCTACAAATCGCAGAAAACCATCAGCCTGACAGTCGGCGACAATCGGCTCGAGGCTGATGGTCTGATCGGCCTCGAACCACTGGAAAAGGACACCGATCTGACAATTCGCCTGTCAGGCGGTGACATCTCCCAGATCGCCGCGGCAGCCGGTCTGACCGGGAATGTTCCGCACAGAAAATACGCGGCCAGCAGTCGCGTGACCTCCGGATCTGATGGTTTATACCTGACCGACGCTAAAGTCGACATCGGTAAACACAAGCTGAGTGCCGAAGGACTGATCGGCAAACTGTCTGATCTCACGGAACTGAATATCAAAGCCAAAGTAT
>PVMK01184687.1_pt1 | contig 20692 bp, 18 predicted proteins | sample 1853481 | NCBI WGS metagenome assembly PVMK01 (sample SAMN08533507, study PRJNA380276) | Marine sediment metagenome, whole genome shotgun sequencing project.
GTTTGACGAACAAATATGGCACCGGCTTCCATGGGATCCATACCGATGTAATGGTTGATGGTATTCATTTCACTGACTTTGCCGCTCCAATCCGTTAAATTGAAAAAAACAGGAATCCCGTCGGGGAAAGCCGCTTTTGGATATTGGGGCGCTTCCAGCGAAACCTTCCAGACCGGCATGGTTTTATATCCGATCAGATAGGCATAAAAACCGGTGGGATGATAGTCCCATATTTTTTCTCCCATCCGGGATTTCAAATATTTATTAGGAGGTGCGTAGAATTCGGTGCCTTCCGGTATCAAAAAAGCGAACGGCTGAAAAGACTCGTTTTCCTCAATTGCGTCCTCTTCATCAATTGCCACCGGATCACGGTATTCAAACAACGGCTTCAGTGTATATGTCCCCAAAAGCAACAATATGGCAAATAATGCCAGAATATTGCTGAGCCTTAATCTCTTTTTTATACTGCTGCCATTCATTCATTACCCTCTCAAGATCTGATTGCTGTCATTGTTTCAAATGCGCGGGTATATCATCATCCTCTTTTTCCTCATCGTCATCCCAGCCCTCTTCATCCTCACCGCCAACTTCCTGCCAATCCCCCTCTTGCATTTTGAAGCGACCGGCATAATCAACCACGCTCTTCATATCGAGAAAAGAAAACTCTTTGATCTGTTTGACCATATCGGGATTGGCATTTCTCCTTTTCCCTATCTGAATCCAGCTGAATTGCCTGATCAAATAGAGATAGGTCTGGCCCGCCAAGACCGGAAAATATGCGGGTTCCTTTTTCCCCTTGTCAGCTTCTTCGACCGTCTGGCCCTCTATGACCGGGGGATCTTCTTTCCAGTTGCCTTGACCATGATCGCGATGGCACTTAACACAATTTTTCTCGTATAGTGTTTTGCCTAAGCCCAAGTCGGTTTCCCAATCCGCGGTTTTAAGTATTACGGCCTCATGTTTTTTCAATTCCCCGGCGCCGATGGTATTTTTTAAGGCCTCGAGGAACTCTTTTGTGCTTTTAAATTCCTTTTCTTCAATGGATTTCAGTTTCTTAAAATTTTCATTTCCTACTTCTTGCTGAATCTTGTCAAGGGATATGGGCCACACCTCTTTACGCAGGTTGGATAAAATCCAGGATGGGCCTCCGGGGCCTATCCGGGGCTTTGGATTCATTTTCAACGTTTGAATATAGGAGCAAACATCAACAATATCCTGGGCGCCTTCTATTTGCATGGCAAAAGGATACATGGTTGGATTGTCACGGTTTTTAGCCCTGATATCGGAGATCTGCTTAATCAGAACCGTGGTGTGCTGGCCGGCGAGCTGCGGAAAAACCCCGAGGGGGTCACCCCAGCCGGTGGGCTGATGACAGGCAGCGCAAACCGTATAAATTTCTTCACCTTCCTCAACATCTCCTTCAAGCTTCAACGCTTCCAAAGCCTCTGCAGCGGTGGCGCGCCACTTGCCCCCGGGAGGAGGCTTAGCAAGCGCGGCGGCCTTGGCAGCCGCTGCCTTCCTCATCTCCTCGGCACTCATGGGTTTATCTCCCTCGGCGGCGTAAATTGAGAGGACAATCAGAAAAAGTGCTAAAATCGCTATGATCAGGGTCTTGCTGGATTTCACCAAAATATTGCTTTTCAAGTATTTTACCTCCTTAATTGGGTTCTCCATCATTCATCATCTTTAACATTAGATAAGTATTCGGCGATGTTCATAAAGTCATCATCTGTAATGTTATTACTATCGATGTAAGGCCTTATGCCCCTCATGGCCTCTGAGTTGCCGTTTGTTCTTTTGCCTTCGAGTATGTCTTTCATCTGACGATACAGGTATAAGCGTTTGTTACCGGCATGCCGAGGATAATCTTCAAATCCAGGGATCAATTCTCCTTTGTGGTAATAGACCCTTCCGCCAATTTTAATAATGATATCCTGGTATTTATCGGTATTGGCTTTTCCGATAAGCCCTTCAATGGCCTGGATGAATTCCCCTTTATCACTGAATTTTTTCTTGTACAGGGGTCTTAATTTCTTGACGGTAGCAGTGGGCATGCCCTCTTTTACCATCTCTCGGTACATTTTTTTCTTTTTCAGATAATACTTTTCCTTTGTTTCGGTGCGTACCATGCCCCTGCCCTCGGGACCGTGGCAGGTATGGCAGGTCAGCTTTTCGAATAACAGAGCTGCATCTTCCGCCAAAACGTTGGCCGTCGGCAAAAATCCTGCGAGCATTAAAAGAGCGGCCACTGAAAGAAGAAATGTTTTCATGATTTATCCTGTTTTTAATACCTTAACCCGGACAAGCCGGAATTGACGGTTGAATATTGAAAATTGAATATTTAATGTACAAAAATAATTTCTAAACTCTTAATAAAGTACGTTTACACAATTTCCCCTGATTGCAATGTAACAAGATATTGCTTCCATCACGACCAGGGGATTCAGATTATGTAATCGTTCACAGGTTTACCCGCCTCTGGCGGCGCCGAAGGCGACCAAGGGTTCAGAGTTCACCGTTCTGGGTTAACCTCTGAACCCTGAATCGTTGAACCGCTTCTTATTCACCATCCACAATTTTCTTGGCAAAAATCCCGCGGCTGGCGCATTTGACCAGATACTGCCAGGCCATTTCCTCGTTGAGGAGGGCATCTTGCCAATCGCCTAGCTCAGCGGCTTTTTTCGCTTTTTCGCGATATGGAAAATGCTGTTTAAACTGTTCCACCGCATCCCAGAATTGCAAAGCGGCTTTTTTGTTCAACAACTCCGGCATTTGGGCGTCCTCAATATCGTCCTCCTCTTTGTCCCAGTTTTGTTCCATATATTTTTGCACCCCCACCGCAGATCCCACCGGGTCATCAGGATTGCATATCTTGGTGGAAGCGGGGACCAGCCTGGGGCATACATAGTTTATCACGCCGGCGATAATTCCGATGGTGGCGTCGTTCTGTTTCACTTTTTTTTGATAATCCAGCTTATAATTCTGCTCGGCGGCTACGCTCCCGGCCAGGCACAGGAACGCAATCAGCGTAAAAAATGAAGGGACCAGTTTCATAAGGTTTGTTTTCATGAGTCATCTCCCTATTGTTATCGGTCGTATGTAACATATACCGTGAAAATATTCCATGTTAAGACAAAAACGGTTTGATGAGATTTACGGTTTGACAAGAAAATATCCCATCATTTCCAAATGCAGGGCGGAACAAAATTCAGTACAATAAAACGGGAAAACACCTTCCTTGTCCGCTGTAAACTTGAAGGTATTGGTTTCACCGGGCTCCAGACTGCCGTTAATATTGTAGAGGTCAACGGTAAATCCATGGGTCTCATCCTGCGCTCTTTCCAGATTGGTCACGTGCCAGGTGATTTCATCACCGACATTCACTTCTATAATTTCAGGACTGTAATGACTCCTGATAATAGTTGAATTGATGGTAACCTTGTTTCCATCCCTGACCACTTTTTCCCTGCCCGGCTTGACACGATGTTTGAACCATTTTTGCTTGAAGCGTTTGATCGGTTTTAGTTTGTCGGCCTTGATCATGACCGCGTAATGGGGTTCTCCCAGGGGAATCGGCATATCATAAATCACCGACATGGGTTGACCCGGCGAAATGTCAATCAATTGATGGTTCTGAGGATGCAGCGGGCCTACCTGCTGAAACCGATCGATGGCCAGTTTATTAAGAGCAATCAGATATTTACCATCCGGTGAAACGGTATCGCCTTCGGCTGAGACCAAATGCCCCACATTGTAATGGATGGGCACCTTTTCGATCAGTTTCAACTTCAGGAAATCCCATCTGGCGATAGCCGAATCCACAAACAAAGAAGTGTAGGCAATCCCTTTTTCCTTGTCATACTGGGTATGCAGCGGTCCCAGACCCAATTCCACCTGCCCGTGCAATGATTCTTTCATGCTGAGAATAGGAATATCGTACGGGTCTTTGCCGTCGTACGTCTTGCTTTCGATCAGTTTCATCATCTTTTTGAAATCGTACACGGATACATGGGTATCCAGTTTTCCGGAAACCGTCAGATACTGCCCGGAAGGATCAATCATCACCCCGTGAGGACTTTTGGGTTCCGGGATCAGGAACAGGGCGTTGTTGGCCACCATGGTCTTCATCGAGATCACCGCATGACCGTTGATCTTGGTGTATTTTCCTTCTTTGAAAAGTTTCTCAGCGGTTTTCAGATGGATCATGTGCAGGTAATCGGTGTCTTTTGATGACATTCCGGCTTCATGGGGCAATCTGTCTTTCCACTTGGTGTTGCCCGGTCCAAAACCCCCGATATATCTTTCTGTATTGAAGGAATTGGTGAAGACCCAGCCTTCACTGACTAATTTGCCGGCATCTGTCAGGTCCTGGGCGTAAGGCGGCAATTCGACGGAAAAAGAGTCCTCTGGGATTATTTTGCCTTTCTTTCTGTTGAATTTCCACATGGTCATGGCGCCGCGGTATTTTTCATTGAATTCTTCCAGCGGCACGTAATCATTGGTAAAAGGCGCAGGGTACTGGGTGGCCTCCAGAACATACTCCGTATTGGGCGTCACAAAGGTCGAACCATGTTCCGACTTCATAATCGGATTGGGCACAATCTGAATCGTACTGAAGGTCTTGAGGTCGATAACCGCCACACGCGGATTGGCTTTATCATTGATAAAGAGATATTGGCCGTCGTATTCACCATTGGTTTCGGATATTGCCGGATGATGGGTGTCTCCCCAGGTTATTTTCCGGCCTCTTATGCGGCCCTGGTCGAGGATTTTCATACTTTCTACATCACCGTAGCCATATCCCTGCCAGGGTTCCGGCGTGAAAACGGCAATGTATTTCAGAATTCTCATGGAGGGCACACCATAAACAATCACATGTCCGGATTGCCCCCCGGAAGAAAAGACAACATACTCATCTATTTTCCCGCTAGGGGTGTAAGTTTTGGCTGCGGCCAGTATGTCCTGCTGGGACAGCCCTCTGGCCTTCATGACCTGTTCCAGGGATTGCGCATTTACAGTTGCACACAATCCCAAAGCAATCATGCTGATAAACACAAGCTGAAACGCCTTTTTTAATTTGTTTAACATCTGATCCTCCTTTTACGAAAATTAAATTGGAAAATACCCACATCTATCGGTACAACCCCAAAACCGTCCGGCGGATTGAATAAGCAGATGCGGCCGGCTGAAAAAAATCCGGCATGAATTTCAACCATTGCCGAAACGGAAAATCCCTAATCTACGATCGTTCAACGCGCAATGATGTCTTTTTAAAAACAATCTGGGTCAGGTGACCCAGCAGAGAAAATGCAAACACCGTAAACCACAGCCCCGGTAAGGACAGGAGTAAGATAACGACCGCCCATGCGATCAAGGGGAAAACCATATTTAAAATATCCACTTTATCTCCTTATTACAGATATCGTTGATTGGTTGATTAGTTGATTGGTTGTAAATAACGAGTACCACAGTACTAATGGTCGGTCGGATCTCTGAAAAAAAGCGGGTCCGAAATCGGGACCGCCGGCACCCGTTGCAGGAGCCAGAAAAAACTCAACAAAAAAATACCCAATACGCCCAGGGTAATTGAGACATCATAAATATTCGGGGAAAACCCCGGAAGTCCGCTGCTTGCATCTATAATACCCGCGCGGGCGTTATTCTCCTGGATGGACGGTACAATCAAGAAATATTTTTCCAGCCAGGCCCCGACAAGGACCTCCACGGCAATCAGTCGTGAAAACCAGATGGAATTGCAGGCGGTGCGGCTCATCAGTCCGAAAAAGGGAATAAAAAACATCAGGAAAAAAAGAACCCAGAACATCCATCCCCATTCCACGGATTGCATTCTCATGATCAGGAAAGGGGTCTCTTCGGGCATGTCTCCATACCAGATGACCAGAATCTGGGAAAAAATCAGATAGGTCCACAGGGCACATATAGCAAAAGTCAGTTTAGCCAGATCGTGATAACGGCCGATGGAGATATATTCATCCAATTGAAAATCTCTGCGGGCAATTCCGGCGATAATCATCAGGGCGGCAGCGGCCCCAATCAGGTTGGAAATGGCATATTGCGCGCCGAACATGGTGCTGAACCACTCCTGGTCGATGGACATCATCCAGTCAAACGCCAAAAGCGTGCAGAGCAGGAAAAAAAGCAGTGCCAGCAGCACAGCAAGCGTTTTGGCCCTTTTTCCCGCTCCGGCCTCCTCCGCCTCTTGCGAGCCGTAATTTCTAACAAACCGGTCGGCAAAGGTATTGCCGAAATCGCTGAGTTTCCCCGCCAGTCCGATATCCGGCCGGATCACGGTTTTCAGATAATAACTGCCGGCGGCAACAAATAATCCCAATACAACCACATTGCGGATGATAAAAAATGGAAAGTTCAACCACCCCGCCTTGGTATGAATAACTTTGTCATGGTCCATCCATTCAAAAAAATGGTCGGCGCCGAAAAAAAGCAGGCAAAGCAGCACAGCGCCGATGGGAATAAAAGCACCCAGCGCCTCTGCCAGGCGTTTGAACGGTCGGCCCCATTTTGCATTGGTGATGGTGAAAATTACCGAAAAAGCCAAACCGCCCAGGGCGATCCCGCCGAAAAACATGGTGTTAACAAGCAGCGCCTGCCAGGCCAGGTAAGACCGGTTGCCGATCAGTCCGGCTGCAAAGCCGATAATACCGATAACGACAAAACCCAGCAGAAGTTTTTGCAGCCGATCGTTGATGCGAAAACGCGTCTGTTCCAGCAGGGCCTTCATTTCGTTGTCTCTGCTCATTCCTGCTTCTCCAATTCACGAATGTAATTGACAATGTCCCATCTTTCCTCAGCGGCCACGGCATATCCCATTGCGGGCATCACCGCGCCGCCGTACTTGGCCTTATGATAGATATAACCGTCACTGAAAAATGGGGTCAGTGCGATAACGGCCGGCGCAATCATTCCCAGTTCATTGACTTTGGTTTTGGCGAAGCCCTCTGCATTGATTTCTCGGCTTGTTCCGTGACAAACGGAGCAATAGGTGTCGAATTTCAGCTTCCCGTCGGCAAGCGACGCCGCATCCGGTTTAATGGGATTGATCGTTGCCGTCTTGGAGATGACATCCTTGAGTATTACACTGAAACGATCGTTGGGGTCCTCGATTTCGCTGCCGTCGATGGAGACGGCGCCAACGACAAACGCGTTCATGCTCCCCTTTTCCTGGGGTTTGATACTGATCTGGTTAAACATGTCATAAACCAGGGTAAACACTGTCGATTTTGCCGGCAGATTGGCCCCAACAAACAGGACCAGCACAAAAATGCCGGCAACCAGCAGGATTCTAGCTTTCAAGATTGACCTCCTCGGCCTGGTGCTTTTTTAAAATATTTTCCAGCTTCTCCAAATCGTCATTCCCGCAGGCGACCACAATACCAAAGCGGTCACGCATAAATCGGTCGTAATCCTTGTATTTGCGACTTTGGGGAACAGGATGCTTGCGGGTATCGCGCAGGATCATCAGGAATATGGCCCCCATCGTAAAATAGATGGCCATGAGCACGGAAAGTTCAAAAGCGATGGGCCCCATAATCGGCACGGATACAATCGGTTTAGCGGAGACCGGCAGAATCCAGTCCAGCGCCATCTTCGTTGTGATCAGCACGGCCAGACCAAACCCGACAAAGGCCCCGGCCAGAGTCGCAAAAGGCACCCGACTTTGCGGATTGCCCAGGGCATGATCGATTTCGTGTCTTGCACACGGCGTATGCGTGGTTATTTGACGAAATCCAGCATTTTTCAATTCCTTAATGGCGGCGCATGTGTCATCCAGATACTCGAAGGTTGCCCAGGCTCCAGCGAATTTTGTTTTCATTTTCTGTTTATCTTCCTATTTATTATGATAAATTCGAAATCCGAATATCGAAATACGAAACAAATTCGAATGACCAAATATCAAATGTTCAAAACTGTCTAAAGCATCATATCTTGGTATTGCACCTGTTTTTGTCATTTGAACATTTGAATTTCGGATTTGTTTCGAATTTCGGATTTCGATATTCGTATTTTATTTCCTAAGTGGTGGTGTCAGTGTTTCTTTCATTTCAGCGATGGCGATGGAAGGCGTAACTTTCACAAATATAAAAAACCACATGAAAAAAAAGCCGAAACTCCCGATGGTGATCCAGATCTCCGCCCATTCAAACTGGTAGGAGCCCCAGGCAAACGGAGCGAACCCATGGGCCAGGGAAGTGCCGACAATCACAAACCGTTCCAGCCACATACCGACGTTGACCAGCAGCGAGATGATAAACAGAGCAGCCATATTGGTTCGAATCTTTTTGACAAAGAGCGTCAGCGGCACAATGCAATTGCAGGCAACCATCAGCCAGAAAAAGGCTTTCATCTCGCCGAAGGGGCGAAACCAGAACATCGCCCTCTCATATTGCGAGCCACTGTAATAGGCTATAAAAAATTCGACGATGTAAGCGTAGCTGACAATCAAACTGGTAAAGATGATCATCTTGGCCATGCCTTCCAGGTCCTTAACCTTGATAATCTCTTTAAAGCCGGGAAAGGCCCGGCGCAATGGTATCATGATCGTCAAAACCATCGCACAACCGGAAAAGATGGCCCCGGCCACGAAATAGGGCGCAAAGATGGTTGAATGCCAACCGGGAAGACTGGACATGGCAAAATCCCAGGATACAATCGAGTGAACGGAAAAAACCAGCGGGGTAGCAATCGCGGCGAAAAGCAGGTAACCCCGCATATAATGCAGCCATTGGTGGTTGGTCCCCCTGAAACAGAGCGCCGGGATACTGTAAAGCAGGCGTTTGACCCCCTTGGATTCATCACGCACGGCCGCCAAATCGGGGATCAGCCCAAGCACAAAAAAAGCGATGGAAACGGACATATAGGTCGAGATGGCAAAAACATCCCAAAGCAGGGGGGATTTAAAATTCACCCACAACTCGCGTTGGTTGGGATATGGCAGGAGCCAATAGGCAAACCAGGCGCGCCCCAGATGAATGAGGGGAAACAGGCCTGCGGTCATCACCGCGAAAACCGTCATGGCTTCCGAAGCCCGGTAGATGGAATTGCGAAAGGGTGCTCGCACCAGATAAAGCACCGCTGAAATCAGAGTTCCGGCATGACCGATTCCGATCCAGAAAACGAAATTGGTGATATAAACCCCCCAGGCGATCGGGTGGTTGATCCCGCTAAATTCCAGGCCGTGCCGAAGCTGGATGGCCCAGGCAAAGACTCCCATGCTCAGGGCACCGAGAATCAAAACCATGCTAACCATCCAGGATCTGCCGGGCGGTTCCATGGAGTTTACGACTTTGTCATTGATATTTCCATACGTGAGCTGATTCAATGAGCCCCCTTAGTATCTCAAAAATTATTTTTTTTGCATTTGGTGTCAAAAAAATTGAATTGAAATATTTTCACCATTTTCAAATGATTGAATATTGTCGATTGAATATTGACTATTTAAGGTCCGCCTTGGCGGATCATTTTTAAAAAAACGACCATAAAAATGACAGAGCGAAGCGACATCCACAAATATTCAATTTTCAATAGTCAATTCCCCGATAAACCGGGATTTCCGCTTCGCTCCAACCGGCGTGTCCGGGTTAGGCTTTTTTGTTGTTAGGATTCACTTTTTTCAAATAGGTGATTGCCGGTTGAAAATTCAACTCGGGCAGTTGAATATACTGGCGCCGGCTTTTCTCCTTTATCTGACTTATCTGGCTGTTTTTATCCACAATGTTTCCAAAGCTGATCGCATCGGCCGGACAGGCCTGCTGGCAGGCCGTCTGAATTTCACCATCGTTCACATCCCGGCCCCGGTCTTTGGCCAGATCTTTCATCTCCCTGATCCGATGATGACAGAAAGTACATTTTTCCATCACCCCTTTGCCACGCACCGAGACGGCCGGGTTAAGCTGCATATGCAGCGGGCTCGGAAACTGATAACTCCGCCAGTTGAAACGTCTCTGTTTATAGACGCAATTGTTTGAACAGTAACGGGAGCCGACGCAGCGATTATAAATCATGGCGTTCAAGCCGTCGGGCGTCTGGTAGGTGGCCAATACGGGGCAGACCGGTTCGCAGCCGGCATTATCGCATTGCTGGCACATCTGGGGTGAATAATAGGTTTCAAGCCGTCCGGTTTGTTGGTTTTTTTCAAAATATCTCTCAATCCGAAGCCAGCTCATCTCCCGGCCAACATTCGAACGGTCCTTGCCCACCAGCGGGATGTTATTTTCAGCATAACAGGCCGCCGCACAGGCAGAACAGCCGGTACAGCGATCCAGGTCAATGATCATCTCCCATTTGTAGGGATCGTTATAAACAGGGGTCTGCTTACCCGCTTGTTTGACAGCTTTTCTGACGTTTTCCGCTATGGGATCATAAAAACTCTTTTTGTCCTTACGGTTAACCGTATAGAACCGTTGCAGGCCGTGATGTTTTTGAGCAGGTTCGCCATGCTGCTTTTGGCTGCCGCCGGTGGACATCACCTGCACAAACCCCCGGCCCTTCTGACTGCGGTCGCCAAACCCCGTTTTGTCTTCAGCATCGGGCGTTGCAATATCTTTACGATACTGGCCGTCCATGGTTACCAGATAAGCCCTCTTTCCCGTGGGTTTGATTCTGACACTTTCCCCCGCAAAAACAAAATCTCCTGAAAGGCTGTCTTTGCGCCAGGGCAGCAGGGTCATGACATTGACACCAACCGTTTGCTCCTCGACTTTCAAATCGAATTCCAGGACGGGCAGCAATTTACTTCTGCCGTGGCTGGACTTGTAATTGGGAAACGGCACCTTTCTCCCCATGCCGGCCGGCATTGCCACGGTCTCTTTATCGATGCCGTAAAAAACCCAGGCCGCCGCCTGCGCTTTTCCATACGAGGTTGTAATTTCGACCAGGTCGCCGTGTCGTATTCCGAGCCTGACAGCCGTATCGGGGTGAAGTTCGACCCAGGAATCCCAGACCACCTGGGTAACGGGATGCGGTATTTCCAGCAGCCAGGATCTGTTGCCGCCTTTGGCATTGGCATTATGCAGATTCGAGTTAACGGCCAGCAGGCTGAGGCCGTTTATTTTTTTCAGGGGCGCCGGAAACTCAACCCCATAGACCTCACTGTTAAGAACAACGTTTGACGGCTTGAATTTTTCATAGTGTCCGCCTTTTTGCAGCGACTGTTTCCAGAATTGCGCAAACGGCAGAGAGATATCGAGTTTTTGATGCAGGACTTTCCAGGAGGCTTTGATATAAATGCGGTAATTCGGCGCTCCAAAACCGTCAACGCCAACCAGCCGGGCCAGTTCAAGCATCAACCCGCCGACTTCCACGGTATCAAATGCCGGTACCCGCGCCATGACCGGTTGCTGTAAAGCAAAAACACCGTTTCGCGGTCGGGCGTCTCCCCAGCTCTCTAAAAAATGAGCCGTCGGCAGATGCAAATCGGCAAGTTCGGAGGTTTCATCGTTTTCCGTAGACAAAGAAACCACAAACGGAACTGCCTTCAAGGCCTCTTTGAAACCCGAATTTTCAGGAAGCGTAAATACCGGGTTAACATTTTCGATAATCACCAGCTGATAGCGTCCCGCTTTCATCGCTGTGACAGCCGCTTCCAAATCCGTCATACTATTGCCGCCCAAGCGGTAATCTGCGCCGAAAACAACGGTATTCCCAATATTACCCGCCACATAGTTTAGAAGGCTAACGGCGATTTGCAACCGGGTGGCATCCGTACCGGCATTACAGTTTCCTCCGGCCAGAGCCAGGCTGCGACCGCTTTGCCCAAACTCATCGGCCAGCCGTACGAGCGTACCGGCGGCCAGTCCGCTTTTTTGCGCTATTTTCTCTTCGGAAAAACCGCTGAGGAGCTCCTGGAGACGTTGTTTCTCGTCGATAGAGAGATGTCCGGCCCGGTTAAGCAAAATACGACTGAGGGCTAAGGCGATCATTGTTTCATGACCGGGTGGACAGGAGAGCCATTCATCGGCATTGGTACCGGTCAAGGACATGTGAGGTGCAATATGAATATATCTGCCTTTTTTTCCATCTTGATAGCGGTGCATTCTGGTATACGCCTTGGTCAGCTGAATTGGGTTCAGCCAGCTCTCCAGAAAATCAGCCCCAAAAGTTGATCAGCACCTCGGCTTTATCAAGCGCAAAATGGGGAATCTCGTCTTTGCCAAACACGATGCGGTTGGCTGTCTTTAAACTGTTTACCGGTGTCAGATCAAATTCCAGAGACGTTCCGCCGCCCATGCCTTCAAGCCAGTCGTTCAGCATCTGCGGGAAGGTCCCGCTTCTGGGCGGACCGATATAAAGAATACCGCCCTCTTTGCCTTTCAGCTCTTTCAGCTTATCCGCCAGCTGTTGTTTGCCTGCCTTCCAACTAATACCCTGCCTGCCCTCGCTGTTAACAGCGACCGGAGCGATCGCCCTTGAAGGGCTGTAGAGTCCCTGGAGAACGGACTGCCCCTGCAGGCAGATTCGTCCTTCACTTACCGGATGACGAGGATTTCCTTCGGCCTTAATCGCTCTTCCTTCCCGAGTCCTTACGACTAACCCGCAAGCGGCGGAGCATTCCCCGCAGGTCGTGGCAAAATGGGTGGAAACACCGGACACATAGTCATAGGGAGGTAACTGCAATGGCATCAGTTTTTCGATCGGATCGGAGCACCCGGCAGCAACCACCGCTGCTCCGCCCAGTGCGGACATCTTCAGGAAATTTCTGCGGCTAATTTTATTTTTCATCCCGGTTCCTTATTATTTATGACACGCGTAGCAGTCTTTTGATCCCAGCAAAATTCCGTCCGGTTGTTGCGCCGCGGCCTCCTTCACAATTTTTCCGCCCCTGGTCTCCCGAACCGGACCGGCTATTTTCCCGTTAACTGCCGGCCGGCCCTCCTTATGGCATTCCAGGCACCACCCCATGCTCAAATCAGTAATCATGGTCTGGGTGGATAAAACGTCGTGCTGATTAATCTCCCCGTGACAGTCCGTGCAGTCGAAACCGACTTGAATGTGACGTTTATGAGAAAAATGAACAAAATCAGGTACATCATGAATTTTTTTCCAGGGAATTGACTCTCCCTTTGGTTTGAATTCCATCAGTTTTTTGATGGCATTCTGATATTTAAGGGCTTTTTGCGGGTCTTCATCAGAGCCGGCAATCACAGAATGACATCCAAAACAACTTGCCATGACGGGAGCGCCGGAGTTGATCGAACGACGAGCGTAGATATGACAGAATTCGCACGCAATCTCACCCTTTTCGATATGGATTTTGTGACTGAATTCGATCGGTTGGCTGAATTCGCCCGGCGGGCCGGATTCGGTTGTCTGGCCGGATTCGGTTGCCAACCCAAATAGTGAAAAAAAGAATAGCGGTAAAATGATTAGTAAAAGTAAAATGATCAGCAAAAAAGGTTTCGACAGTCTTGACCGTGTTTCAGGCCTGATTTTTGTTTTTCGCCTTCGCCATGCATAAAAATTATCTTTCAACATAACCGCTCTCCCAAAATGGAGTCCGAGGACAAGAATGCAACCTTGAACCCCTGAACCTTTGAACCTTTGAACGCTTACGATTATTGTGATAGCTTCTTAAAGGCTAATTTTCAAACCACTATCAACCGCCTCTTTTAATTCCTCGCCGTTGATGGGTTTGATAATAAAGTAGAAAACACCCTGTTCTAATACCCTGGCCAATTCCTCCTTTGAATTTCCGGAGGATATAATAATCAAAGGGATCCTGGGCCTGCTCTTCTTGATGATCTTAATGAGTTTAGAGCCGGCCATGCCGGCTAGATTCTCATCGATGATGGCCAGATCGATGTCTTTATCCAAGATCTTGAGGAGCAAGTCTCCGCTGTCTCCAACCCATGTTAATGAATAGGTCGCGATACCATTCAATACTTCGAACACCTGCCCCTTCATATCCTCATCCGAAATGGCAAATAGTATAGATTTTGTCTCGGGCATCGAAATAAACCTTTGTGTCAGTTAGCTCCGCTTCGCTCTTACCATGCGGTGCCGACCAGCTCCCTCTGCTTGGCAGGAGGCCGGACCTTTCAGTGCCAGGCGAGCAATGCGCTGCGGAGTTAAGGAGGAAATCACTGAGCGACTGTGATCCATTAAGCAATGATCGTGCCGCTAAATTCTTTGGGCTTAGGTTGCATTTTGGGCATAACAATATTTAATAATTTCTGTTAGTTATCAAAAAAGGAGGGGATTTGAAGATCAATTGTGTTGGGATGGGATGAGAGAAAACAGGGACTTTATTGTCCCATATTAAAGGAGCATCCTAATAATGACTTGAAATAGTAAGGGAAAAAATGGTGGAATGCAGAGGCCCCACTTGGGACATTTATGCCACATTTTCTAGTCAGACTGGTCTTCTGTATGTCGGTGCCGTTTGAGAAGGCGATGGATGGTCTTGCGGTTGATCTGGGCTTCCAGGGCGGCCTTTGTTATGTTTCCATTGTGCCGCTTTAGAAGGTCGGACAGATATCTCTTCTCAAAGAAATCCATCCAATCTTTTTTCGCTTTTTTATAATTTGATCCGGCCGGAGATATAAAAGCATCGGAATCCTTGACCAGCCTTATCTGTTCAGGGAGATCCTCCGGGACAACAATTTTGGAGTCCGTGAGGGAGACCGCCCTCTCCATAACATTTTTCAGCTCCCGCACATTGCCCGGCCAATGGTACCCGCCCATAAGTTCCATGGCCTCTCTGGAAATCCCTTCTACCTCATTTTTACTGCCCTTGCTGAAATGTCTTAAGAAATGATTCGCAAGAAGGGGAACATCGTCCATTCTTTCTTTCAAAGATGGCAGATGTATGACAATAACATTCAGGCGATAATAAAGATCTTCCCGGAATCTGCCTTCCGCTACGGCCTTCTCCAGGTTCTGATTAGTGGCCGTAATGATCCGCACATCCACATTTAGAAGCCTTCTTCCGCCCACACGTCTGACCTGGCGTTCCTGCAATGTCCGAAGCAGTTTGGACTGGAGGGTGATACTTAGTTCCCCTATCTCATCTAAAAACAGGGTCCCGCCATCGGCATATTCGAATATCCCGGGACGTGTAACGTGGGCATCGGTAAAGGCCCCTTTCTCGTGGCCAAAGAGTTCGCTTTCAAGTAAATTTTCGGGCAGTGACGCGCAGTCCACCGGTACAAATGGGCCGATGAGAGCGATCACTGTGTATGTGAATGCTTCTGGCTACCAGTTCCTTGCCCGTCCCGCTATCACCCTGGATCAAAATATTGGCCTCTGTTTTGGATACTTTTTTTGCGAGTTTTAAGACCTTTTGAAGTGATGCGCTTTTTCCGATGATCCTATTGAAACCGTAAGCTTCCTTGAGTTGAGAACGCAGGTATTTATTTTCATCTGAAAGCCTCTTTTGCTTGATTCCCCTATTGACTGCAATGCGCAACTGTTCCGCTGAAAAGGGCTTTAAGATGTAATCGAAGGCCCCCAATTTACATGCCTCTAAAGCAGATTTGATTGTACCATAGGCTGTAAACAGGAGCACAACGATATCCGGATCTACTGCTTTGGCCTCCTTGAGAACACTCATGCCATCCTTTTTGGGCATTCGCAAGTCCGTCAATATAAGGTCCGGGAGCTCCTCTTTAAGGACCCGGGAGAAATTTTCGCTTTCCTGCAACAGCAAGCAGTCGTAACCGGATCGTTTCAGGATTCGACGGCAATTGTCCAGAATTTCCACTTCATCATCGATAATCAATATTTTTTCTTTAGCGATAGTCATAAGTATTTCTACTTTGTCATACTCATATTAACTTCAGCCCCTTGTTATAACAGACTGATATAGCGGAATAAACGAATGCCTAAAATGACCTAAATTGCCTAAAATGCCTAAAATTTAGGAATCGCTACGCTCTTTCTCATTTTATAAAATTGATAGAATACCATAATTTTAGCTCATTTTAGTTCATTTTCTTAATTCCAACATTACACACCATCTGCAAAAACCATTCGAATACTCATTTTGCTCTGATATGTGACAAAGTCAGAACTAGTCATTATTGAGTTCAGAGGCCTCTGGAAAGGTGATGGTGAAAGTCGTGCCCTTGTTGATCTGGCTGTCCACACCGATGGAGGCATTGTAACCTGCAATAATGGCCTGGCTGATGGGCAGGCCCAAACCGGTCCCTTTTCCTACCTCTTTGGTGGAAAAGAAAGGATCGTAGATCTTATTAAGATGCTCCTGCGGGATGCCGGTTCCGGAATCAGAAATCTCGGTCCGGATACATTTTTTTTCTGCTCTCGTTGACACGGTTATCGACCCGTTGCCTGAAATCGCGTGAATGGCATTATCGATAATATTGATGAAGACCTGTTCCAGTCTACCCGAGTCTCCCAATACAAAGAGACTTTCGGGATAAAGTTTTTTTATAAGCCTTATCTTCTTGCCCCTGATTTTTTGCTCCACAAGAAAAAACACATCTGCCAGGACATCATTGATGTCGATTCTGGTTAAAGCAGATTCAGAATAAGTGGTTCTGGAGAATATGGAGAGATCTTCCACAATCTTTGAAATCCTATGGGCATACTTGCTTATGGTGCCTAAATCCTTTATCAGATCATCGGAGACTCCGTTATCCTGCGCTTCTGATTGAAGGCATTCTATCCTGTTGATGATAATCCCGATGGGATTATTGACCTCGTGAGCAACCCCTGCTGCCAGTCTTCCGGCCACAGCCAATTTCTCTGTCTGAATAATCTGATTTTGAGCCGCTTTCAAATCCGCGATCTTCACTTCTAAATCCGTATTCAATTTGTTGATCTCCTCATTGGCCCTTTCTAAGCGTATCTTTTCCTTATCCAATTTATGGAACAGTTGGGCCCGTTGAATGACAGAGGCTGCCAAAGTGGCCACCGATAACATCATCTCCAGGCGATCCTGGGCGAAAGCCTGCTTCCTCAAACTGCAAATTGTCAGGATACCATTCAGTTTCTTGCCCGTTGAGATCGGCAGACAGGCATAGGACTTCACCTTTCTGTCAAATTCGAATCCCCTGCATCTTTTATCTTTTATCCTTGTATCCTTGATTATAAAGGGCAATTCATCCCTGATAACGATACATTCGCTGATCTTACAAGACTTGCACAGCTGCTTTGCCATATCAGATTGACCTGAATAAATCAGGTCAAAGTTCATACCCCCATTCAGTGAGAAAACCGCGCACCCGTAAGCATCAAAAAGCCTTCTGGTTTCTTTTACTAAAAACTGTAAATAGGCTTTAGACTCCCTGGGCATACAGCCGATGGCAGTGCTAATCTTGATCAGGGTGGATAGGGCTTCAAATTTGGCCTGATGATGCGATTCAAGATTCAAGTCTTTCAACTTAGCCTTTGATGTCCCGGTTGAGTTGATTTTCTTCTTTCCGGCAGATCTCATTTTATCCTCGATCAGTCCTTAACGGCTTTCAGCATGGCCTCAATATTGCTAACTTTGGCTTCTAAAGGGATCTCGCAGCCAGGGCTCAGGATGAAGCCTCCCCTAGATCGGGTCTCCTCTAGAAGATCTCTTGCTTGCCTCCGGATCACCTTCTCTTCACCGGAAATAAAATTGAATGGTTTGATATTTCCGTTGATGCAATGGTGAGGCAATTTCCCCATTGCGATGGAGATGGGAACAAGATAATCGATATTAAACAGATCCGCCCCTGTTTCAGGAAAAAGATCCAGAATAGGTTCGGTCTGACCGGTGATGTTTAACCAGCATATGGGATCTCCACTATCTTTATATTCCTTGAAGGCCTGTTGTAAATGCGGGAGGATGAACTCACTGAAAACAGCCCTGTTTATGACTGAACAAGAGGAGGACGGGTCGAAAACATGTATGACCTGAGCCCCGGCATTTATCAAGGCCTTGCCAAAGATAACCATTACCCGAGTGGTGAAATTCAACAGATTGTAAAATTCCTCGGGATGATCAACTACGAAATAGATAAGCTTTTCTATCCCCATTAGTTGTCCGGCTAACGTCATAGGCCCCTGAACTGTCCCGACAACTGCCGTCTCTTCACCCACTTCATCTTTGAGGATCCTGCATGCCTCCAGAATGACGGGCATTCTCCCATCTTTTTCAGGGTCGGGTATCGAAAGATATTTCCAATCATGAATATTCTTTAGACAGTATTGATCAATCTGCGGGTAGGCATCATCCTTGTAAGATATCTTTGAGCCAAGCGCTTCAGTTTCAAGGGAATTATCTGCAAATACGGTTACACCATCATAGCCAAATCGCTTCCATGCCTCTAATTGACAGAAGGCCAGCAATTCTCCGCTGTTTAAATAGTCCTTCAAAGAGATATGATTTAACCGGGAAGCAAACCCATAAATGTGCGAAAAGACAGGCACCCTGTCTGTTCTCTCAAAACTAATGGTGGATTTTATTCGATCGATAGATTTCACGACTCAGATGCTTCTTATATAATGGAGGCCGTCAAAGGCCGTATCTGCCACATAGTCCACATTGAGATATTCCGCACTTGATTGTTTGAGTGCGGCCCCGCCGGCAATAATCTTCACTGTATGACCCCCCCGATCGGCTGCATATTTTCTGACTTCTCTGACATGGGGAATCGTGGTGGTGATCAAACTCGATACCCCAATAAAATCGGCTTTGTGGTCAATGGCACTCATGACAAGATCAGCAGGATCAGCGTCCTTCCCCATATCTATAACCTGATATCCATAGGATCTCACAACCATTGAAAAAATGTTTTTCCCTATCTCATGTATATCCCCCTTGATAGTCCCCAATATGATCTTTTTCCTGGGATATAGGTCAGTATCGAACAAATTATCGTTTGCTATCCCTTCAGCATAAAGATGGTCGATAACATCCATAGCAGCCCTTCCCGCTAACATCAGCTCCAAAAGACAGAAATCCTGAATAGTACATTTCTTATTGAGATATTCCATGGCTTTTGTCACGCCATGCACTATAATCTCTTCAGGCTTAACACCCCTGTTGATAAGCGTGTCAGCGATTGCTACGGCATCTTCGTTTTCACCGGCAATGATAGCTTGCCTTATCTCTTTAATCGTCACAACCATTTGTTTTGAGTATGTTGGCTACTTCTTCAAAATCAAACCTCTTAAATTTCTGAACTCCTGACTTGGAATCGTAATTACTTTTTATAGTTACAATGATCTGGTTCTATTCAGGGCAAGAGCAAAAAAGTCTTCATCAGGCAATACGATACTCATTGGAGGTTAAAAAAACTACCATGAGGACTTCTTGTAAGAATCTCTCTCTGCTTGGGAAAACAGGGAGGACTATGTCTCGGTATTTCTACAACTTAATGAGAAAATAGGAGATTTTTTGAGGCCTGAGTTTTGGTCTCAATCATTCCAGCATTCCAACATTCCAATTGGGGCGAAGCCCCTAACTTGTGCTTCGAATCTAATAATATCTGACATTTAATGTCAAGATTGAACTTTGATGAATTCGTAAAAACTAAAATTCAGGTTTAAGTCGGTGTCAGGCTTCAGTTTTTTAGTTTTATACTCCGCGTATAAAACTCCCATTAAACACTTCTTGGTTATATTTGAAATGTTATCAACATGTTTATGTCCCGCCTTCAACCCGAGCGTCCCAAGAAATATAGTGGCCAGCTATGTGCATGATATGGGCAAGGCGGACTGGGACCACCCCGGGGATTACTGGATTGCTGCCAGAACGGCCTTTTATGTATACGGCGGGGACAAAATGGGACCCATGGGTGAAGCCCTGGTTCCGTTTTCTACTTTAAAGGGTGCTCAGATCTATGTAAAAGACCATGGTGGGAAAATATTCGGGTTTGAGGATATCACCATGGATATGCTTAGACCGACAAAACAGGACCACCCGCTTCAGCGCTGGGGAAATTAAAAATCCCGTTTATCTTTTCAAACTTGACCCTGTCACTCATCAATGTTTAAATAAAAACGAATTTTTTTATGTTTTCGAGTAGCGGAACAGCTGGAATCCTGTATCGATAATCGGCGACAAATTGAAAATTAAGGGACTATTAAAGAACCCTGTTAATATCCGCCACAAGGAGGTCTGCCCATGGAAATCAGCGCCAAAACCAAGATTGACGGTCTGTTGAAAGCATACCCTTTTTTGGAAGATTTTTTGGTCGCGTTGTCGCCCAAATTTAAGGGCCTCAAGAGTCCGATTATGCGCAAAACCATCGGCAAGGTGGCCACCCTCAGCAAGGTCGCTGGAATCGGCGGTCTGGATCTGGACGATTTATTGACAGCCCTGACAAATGAAATAAACCGGCAAACGGGCAAAGCCGCAACAGCAGGCGAATCGACTCCTGACGGGGCCGGCGGCGTTCTCAGCGATCCCGAGGAAAAGCAGGCGGCACTCAAGGAAATTATCAAGGCCCTGCACGCCGGAGAAGACATGGCGGTTCTCAAACAAAGATTCAGTCAGTTGATCAGCGGCGTCGAGGCAGTCGAAATCGCAAAGATGGAGCAAGCCCTTATGGACGAGGGTCTGCCCGCCGAAGAAATCAAACGTCTGTGCGACGTCCACGTTGAAATATTTAAAGAAGCGCTCGAGGAGCAGGACCGGCCGGAGCCGCCAATGGGACATCCCATCCACACCTTCATGAAGGAGAACCGGGCTTCCGAAAAGATCATGAGTGGCCATCCCGCA
>PVMK01167551.1_pt1 | contig 20691 bp, 28 predicted proteins | sample 1853481 | NCBI WGS metagenome assembly PVMK01 (sample SAMN08533507, study PRJNA380276) | Marine sediment metagenome, whole genome shotgun sequencing project.
TCAGGTCCAGCCGCTGGCCGATGATTTGTGCCATGCCATCGCGGAAAAACTCCACCATGCCCGGGTCGGAAAAGCTCAGGGCGGTTTTTACTCCGGCGGCCTCAGCTATCTCCCGGGCCTTGACCGCTGCGGCGCAGCCGGTAGGGGAGGTTACCAGGTAGCCCTCGATATACAGGTACTCAGAGGCGGCGATAGCCCCGGCGTCCAGTTGTTCGGTGGACAGGGTTTCACTGATCCCCAGAAAAGTGTTCATGCTGCGCTCCGCATCGGGGGTGATCAGCACCAGGCATTTGCCGGTGGTGCCGTCGCCGCGTCCGCCGGTGAGGCAGTGGTCCACGCCGGCGGCCTCGAGGTCGGCAAGATAAATGTCACCGTCCATGTCGTTGGCTACCTTGCAGGACATAAAAGTCGGGCCGCCGAATTGGGCGGCGGCGATCATGGAGTTGCCGGCGCTGCCGCCGCTGGCGTGGTTGGCTTCTACCAGGTGACCTTCGAGATGGCTCAGCAGCTCGCCCTGTCGCTCCCGGTCCACCAGGGTCATCAGGCCTTTCCCCACGTTCATCTGCTCCAGATCTCTGTCCTGTACCCTGATCTCTGTATCCACCAGCGCGGCGCCGATGCCGTATGCCATGTATTTCTTCATGTTGCTCTCAGTCCTGTTTTGATTCGACGGCTATTATCCTGATTCGCCGCTTGATTAACAGTGTTCGGAGCGGGAATTCAGTGGTTTCTTGTCTTGGTTGTCGATACGAGGCCTGACTTTATTTTTTACCCTTCCAGGGAACGCTACAAGCACATCCATGTGCCTCGGGCTCGGCCATCCATGGCCTCACACGTCCCTGGAAGGGTAAAAAATAAAGCCATGCCTCTCTTACTGCACCAAGATTCCCGGTCGAGGACTTCGATCATCAGGAAAAGTCCTCAGTGTTAGCTGCGGGTATGTCTGTAGGGGTAGCTGGACTGTGTGAGGCATGGATGCCGAGCCCAAGCCCCCACGGATGGGTTCACGGCGTGTCCAGCTACCCCTACAGACATACTCGTGGCGAAGTGCGAAGTGCGAAGTGCCGAAAGAAGTAGGGCTTTCTTTATGGAGATGGTCGTATACACTCGCACACCATGATCCGCACCCGCCATCTTCTCCTCAAATTATCCGTGACAGCCCTCCTTTTAGGGGGACTTATTCTCATCTACCTGGACGCCCGGATTACCTCGACCTTCATCGACAAGATGTGGGAATTACCGGCCAAAGTGTACGCCCGCCCGCTGGAGTTGTTCGCCGGCGCCGGGCTGAAAACGGATGACCTGGCCTACGAGTTGGAGGTGCTGGGGTATCGCAAGGTGACCACGCCGCGCAGCCCCGGGCAGGTATCGCGCAACCGCAATCGTTTTGAGGTTTATACACGGGGCTTTGAATTTCCCGGGGAGCGGGAGCCGGCCCGGCGGGTGTTGATTGAGTTGAGCGGTGACCGGGTAAAGCGGTTATCGGCGGCGGGTAAATCCATCGACCTGATGCGGCTGGACCCGGTGCAGATCGGCGGTATTTATCCCTCCCACGGAGAAGACCGGGTTCTGGTGAGGTTGGATGATGTGCCGGAGACCCTGCGCCAGGGCCTGCTGGCGGTGGAGGACCACCGCTTTTACCAGCACTGGGGCTTTTCGATTATCGGGATAGCGCGGGCGGCGTTTAGCAATTTGCGCTCCGGACGCGTGGTCGCCGGTGGCAGTACCATTACCCAGCAGCTGGTGAAAAATTATTACCTGACGCCCCAGCGCACTATCGTGCGCAAGCTCACCGAAGTGTTGATGGCTGTTTTGCTGGAACTGCACTACGACAAGGACCAGATCCTCGAGAGCTATATCAACGAGATATATCTCGGTCAGGAGGGTCCCCGATCCATTCATGGCTTTGCCCTGGCCGCGCGCCATTACTTTGATACCCCGGTGCAGCAGTTGGGGCTGCATCAGCAGGCCCTGTTGATCGGTATGATCAAGGGGCCGTCCCTGTACAATCCCCTGCGCAATCCGCAGCGTGCCCTGGAGCGGCGCAATGTGGTGCTGGATGTGATGGTGGGGCAGGGTGTGATTTCCCCTGAGCATGCCACTGTGGCCAGGGCGATGCCGCTGGGACTTAATAACAATCGCCGTATTCGCGACTCATTTCCCGCCTTTCTGGGTCTGGTGCGGCGGCAATTGCGGCAGGAGTACCGGGATGAGGATCTCACCACCCTGGGACTCAGTATTTTCACCGGTTTCGACCCTCTGCTGCAACGTCAGCTGGAGCGCAGCACCACTACGGTAATGGATCAACTCGATGCCAGTGGTGAGTTGCAAACCGCCACCGTGGTGACACGCTTCGATACCGGTGAGGTGGCCGCCCTGGTGGGGGGGCGCCGGGTACGTTATGCGGGTTTCAACCGGGCGCTGGATGCACGGCGCCCCGCGGGGTCCCTGCTTAAGCCCGCGGTTTACCTTGCGGCGCTGGAGCAACCGCGGCGCTATAACCTGGCCACACCCCTGGATGACACGGCGCTACAGATTAAAGGGGCCGGCGGAAAGTTGTGGCAGCCGCGTAATTTTGATCGCCAGTCCCACGGTGATGTCCTGCTGTACCGGGCATTGGCCAAGTCATACAACCTGGCGAGCGCGCGCCTGGGCATGGACCTGGGGCTGGACACGGTTGTCGATATGCTGGGGCGGCTCGGTTTGGAGGTCGATGTGCCGCGGGTGCCCGCCCTGACCCTGGGTGCCGGTGAATATTCGCCTCTGGATATGGCCGCCATCTACCAGACCATTGCCGCCGGAGGGTTTCGTATGCCCCTGCGCAGCATCCGCGATATTGTCGATGTCCATGGCACGCCCCTGAAGCGTTATCCCCTGGAGTATGATCGCACGGTCAGCCTGCAGGCCATCCACTTGCTGCACTATGCACTGCGGGCGGTAGTGCGCGAGGGCACGGGAAAAGGGGTTTATCGCTACCTGCCCGACAGTTTTGACGTCGCGGGCAAGACGGGTACCACCAACAATGGCCGGGATTCCTGGTTCGCCGGCTTTTCCGGCGATCTGCTGGCAGTGAGCTGGATTGGGCGGGACGACAACGGCGGTACCGGGCTGACTGGCGGCAGCGGTGCGCTCAAGGTATGGGCCCACTTTATGGCCAGGGCCAGCGAGCGCTCCCTGGGTTACCGCATGCCCGATGGTATTGAGCCCCGCTGGATAGATGACCGCAATGGCTACCTGACTGGCAAAGGTTGCCCCCATTCACGTATGCTGCCCTTCATCACCGGATCCGAGCCGCGCAAGAGGACCAACTGCTCGCCGCGCAAATCCGGTATTGTGGATTGGTTCCAGTCGCTTTTTGGGGGAGATGGCTAATGATCGGGAGAGTTGGATAATGGCGCTGTCGCGTGTTGTATTCAGGGGTACCGTATTGTGCCTGCTGTTGTTCGGGGTTGGCTGTTCTACCTTCAGTGGCTCCGGCGATGGCCCGGTACCGATAGAAAAAGAACCTGATTACACTGCGGTGACGCCGCCGGCCACTAAGCCACAATCGTCTAAACCACAACCGTCCCGACCTGCGCAACCTTCCGCCAGTGCCGCCTACCAGCCGCTGTTGGATAAAGCGGGGCGCGCCACCGACAGTGGCGATTACGCGCAGGCCCTGGCACTGCTGGAGCGGGCCCACCGTATTGATCCGGACAGCGCAGAGATTTACCTCAGTATGGCAAAAACCCATAAGGCCAGCGGGGACATGACGCAGTCCCGTGCCACCGCTGAGCGAGGGCTGCTATACTGCCGGGGCAGCGCAGAATGCGAAGCCCTGCGCGCCCTTGCGCGTTGAACCCGGGGCGCAGTTAATGGATCTCACCGCACAGCTACGCAGTGCCATACTCAAGCATATTGAATGCAGCCGCAGGTAGCTGCTTCCGGGAGTTTTTTGCCTTGCGGAGGGACAGGTGCTGGCCCGGCTGGATCCCGCAGACTATGAACTGGTGCTGGAAGACCGTCAGGCCACCTATGATAATGCCCGGTCCAATTTTGAGCGCGGCAAGGAACTGGTTGTCGACGGCAATATCTCACGCATGGATTACGACCGTATGGAAGCCAACTTCCGCTCCGCGTCGGCGGCCCTGTCCCAGGCGCAAAAGGATCTGGAGTACACGGTGTTGACCTCGCCCTTCCGCGGGCGTGTCGCCGAGCGCCACGTGGAAAATTTCGAGGATGTGCTGGCCAAGCAAACGGTGTTTACCCTGCAGGATATCAGCCAGCTGGATGTCATCATTGATCTGCCGGAGTCTGTGGTGCGCATGGTGCGCATGGTGCGCAGCGACATCAGTGACGAGGGCTCCATAGGTACTGACGAAACCGTTTCGTCTACTCGCGCCTTCGCCCGGTTCGAGGGGCGCAGTGATGAACAATTTCCACTGCTACCGAAAGAGATCGCCACCAGGGCGAATGACCAGACCCAGACTTTCCGGGCCACCTTTACCATGGAGGCGCCGGCCACCTTTACCGTCTTGCCCGGCATGACCACAACGGTACTGCTGGATTTGAGCAGGTTGATGGGCTCCGAGAGTGTCAAGCGCGTACCGGTGCGGGCGGTGCAGGCAGACAGCGGCCTGCAACCCAGGGTCTGGGTGTTGGATTCACAGAGCATGACGGTGTCGGCTCGGCCGGTAACCATCGGTCGTATGTCTCGCGGCATGATAGAAATCAGCGCGGGCCTCGAGGGCGGCGAAGAAATTGTCGCGGTGGGCGCGCCCTACCTGGCCCAGGGCATGCGGGTCACGCGCATGGCGGCCACCGAGCAGGCGGAACCACGCGAAGATGATCCGTCCTGAGTTGCCGGCTGATACAGGAGTGCCCGCCGCATGAACATTGGTGAATATTCGATTGAGAACAAGGTTATTTCCTGGCTCCTGGTCGTCATTATGGTGGGTGGCGGGCTCATCGCCTTTGACCGCATGGGCAAACTGGAAGACCCGGCGTTTACCATCAAGTCGGCGAAGATTCTGACCCCTTACCCGGGGGCCACGGCCCGGGAGGTGCAGGACGAGCTGACCTACCATCTGGAAGATGCCATCCAGAAGCTACCCCAGGTCAAGCGCATCAAAATGTCGGTATCGCGCCCCGGCCTGTCGGACATCCTGATTGAGTTCAAGGATGAATATAAAGCCGGCGATCTACCCAATATTTTCGATGAACTGCGGCGCAAGATCGTCGATGTCAAACCCTCGCTGCCACCGGGCGCGCGGGATCCTATCGTGCTGGACGACTTCGGCGATGTCTACGGCATGTACCTGGTGTTGACCGGTGACGGTTACAGCTGGCGCGATCTTTACGACACGGCGGACGCCATCAAAAAACAGCTGGTACTGGTGCCGGGTGTGCGCAAGGTGGTGATCGACGGTGAACAGCGTGAGGTGGTTTATCTGGAGATATCCCGCAGCCGCATGGCGGAACTGGGCATAGACCTCGAGCAGCTCACCAGCGTTCTGGGTTCGCAGAACGTGGTGGTGAACTCGGGTAATGTGCAGGTGGGGGATGACTATCTGCGTATCAGTCCCACCGGTGATTTCCAGTCGGTGCAGGCAATCGGGGATTTGCTGGTCAGTTCCAGTGACCGGACCCTGTTGCGTCTCAGCGATATCGCCACTATCACCCGGGCCTATGAGGAGGTGCCCAACAAAATCTATTACGTGAACGGGAAACCGGGCCTCAGTATCGGGATTTCCATGGCCGCGGGCCAGAATGTGGTGCAGGTGGGCCGGGCGGTCAATCGCACCATGGAAAACCTGCTGCCGGTGATACCCATTGGCATGGATCTCGCCCCGGTCTATGACCAACCGGCGGAAGTGGAAAAATCGGTGGGCGGTTTCCTGGTCAGTGTCGGTCAGGCGGTGGCGATCGTCATCATAGTATTGCTGGTGTTCATGGGCGTGCGCACCGGTATTGTTATCGGCGCCGTGTTACTTATCACCGTGGCCGGCACCCTGTTTATCATGGATATTTTTGCCATCGAACTGCAGCGTATCTCCCTGGGTGCGCTGGTGATCGCCCTGGGCATGCTGGTGGACAATGCCATTGTGGTGGCCGAGGGCATGCTGGTGCGCATGGATGCGGGCATGAAAGCCAAAGAAGCTGCGGGCGAGGCGGTAGGTAGAACCATCTGGCCCCTGCTGGGTGGCACCGTGATTGGTATCATGGCTTTCTCGGCGATCGGCCTGTCCCAGGACAATACCGGTGAGTTCGCCAGTTCCCTGTTCTACGTGATTCTCATCTCCCTGGCCCTGAGTTGGGTTACCGCCATCAGCACCACACCCTTACTGTGTGCGCTGCTGCTCAAGCCTGATCCGTCCGCCGGCGACAGGGATCCCTATGCCGGTGCGCTGTTCAAAGCTTACCGGGGCTTTGTAGCGACGGCGATCAACCACCGCTGGGTGACGCTAGGGGTTGTTGTGGGCTTGTTTGTGCTGGCAGTCATCGGCTTTGGCCATGTTAAGAGCGGTTTCTTTCCTGAATCCAACACGCCCATCTTCTTTGTGGATGTGTGGGAGCCAGAGGGCGCGGATATTCGCACCACCCGGGACGATACCCTGCGCGTGAGTGAGTTTATCCGCCGGCAGCCCGGCGTGGTGCAGACCGCGACAGTGATAGGCGGGCCGCACCAGCGTTTCACCCTGGTGTACGACGCCAGGGAGCCGGCCAGGGTCTATGCGCAGATCATCGTACGCACCGAAACCAGAGACCAGATACCTGCCATTTCGGCCGCCACTTCGGACTTTATGCGCGATGAGATGCCCTGGACCGACCCCATCATCAAGGCCTTGCGTATCGGGCCGGGGCGCGACGCCAAGATCGAAGCGCGTTTCTCCGGCCCCGACCCGCAAGTCCTGCGGCAGTTGTCGGAACAGGCGCAGGCCATCATGCGCGCCAATGGCGGCGCCGTGGACATTCGGGATGACTGGCGCTCGCCGGTCAAGGTGGCCACACCCATATTCAATGAGCAGGTGGCGCGCCAACTCGGGGTAGACCGCAAAAGTCTCGGTGGCGCTCTGCGATACGCCTTTGACGGCGCCACTGTCGGCGTCTATCGGGACGGCATTCGCCTGCTGCCCATTCAGTTGCGGGCGCCTGCCGAGGAACGGGCCGATATCGACAGCATGCGCGACATTCAGGTCTGGAGCCCGGTGCTGCGGCGCTCGGTGCCGGTATCGCAGGTGGTTTCCCGCTATGAGACCCGCTGGGAGAATGCGGCCATTCGCGGCCGTGACCGCATCCAGACCATCATCGCCTCCTGTAATCCCGAAGATGGTATGGCCGATCCGGTGCTTGCAAGCCTGTGGCCGCAGATCGAGGCTATGGAATTGCCAGCCGCTTATCATCTGGCTGACGGTGCCCCTGGCCATTGTGGGCGTTACCGCGGGCCTGCTCACCACGGGCGGCGCCTTTGATTTTATGTCGGTGCTGGGTGCCTTGTCCCTGGTGGGGCTGCTGATCAAGAATGCCATCGTGCTGATCGAGGAGATAGACCAGCAGATCGAGACCGGCAAGGATGGCTACCAGGCTATTCTGGATTCCTCGGTCAGTCGTATGCGGCCGGTGATGCTGGCGGCGGCGACCACCATCCTGGGCCTGATTCCGTTGCTGTCCGATGTGTTCTTCGTGAATATGTCGGTGACCATCATGGCCGGCCTGGGCTTTGCCTCACTGCTTACCCTGACCGTGGTGCCTACACTCTATGCTGTGTTCTTCAAGATACACAAACCACCTCAAACCCCCCGTCCCGCGGCTCGAAACTCAGGTACTGGTTAATACACGATGGCGTATCCCCCGCCGAGTGGCTGACAAAAATAATCCGGGTGTCACAGTTCCCGGCGATATGATCTATGGCCCGCAGCATTAGCTTGCGGTGATGGCCATCCAGGCCCAGGGTGGGTTCGTCCAGCAGCAGGATGATGGGTGATTTCACCATGGCCCGGGCCAGCAGCACCATCCGCTGTAGTCCGAAAGACAGGGCATCGAAGCTTTCCCGGCTGTACCGGGCCAGACCCAGGGCGGCCAGCCACTGGTCGGCGCTATCGCGCTGCGCATCGCCCCAGTCATCGAACAAGCCGATGGTGTCAAAAAAGCCGGAGACGACCACTTCGACCACGCGCATGCCGCGGGCGAAATTGAGATGCAGCTGGGTATCCAGTTGTCCATACTTTTGCTTGATGTCCCACACGCTCTCGCCGCTACCGCGGCGGATGCCGAACAGGGTGATATCCTGGCCGTAGGCCTTGTGATTATCGCCGGTGACCAGACTTAACAGGGTGGTTTTGCCACAGCCGTTGGGGCCCGATACATAGCAGTGTGTGTGGCGCTCCAGGATCCAGTTTACATTGCGCAGAACTTCCAGCTCGCCGTAGCTGACCGATACATTGTGCAGCTCCAGCAGGGGGCCTGTGTCAGGTAATGGGTAGGGGCGTGGTGCGGGGGGTGGCAGTTCGCCCAGGTCAGCCAGCGGCGGATTCATCAGTGCTTTAACTCGCGTATCAGCCAGGATATCGTCCCGCACGCCGCAGGCGAGGATTTCTCCCTGATCCAGTGCCATGATATGACTGATTCCGGCGGGGATATCTTCGAGCTGCCGGCACAGCATCAGCACAGTGATGGCCGAGCCCAGCAGTTCATCGATGATATTGCGCATCTCCTGTTGGCTGGCCCGATCCAGTCCGTCCAGCGGGCTGTCCAGGATCAACATGGCCGGTTCGCTCAGGATAGCCTTGATCAGCAGGGTTTTGCGCATCTCACCGGTGGAGATAAAGCGCAGGCCGCGCCGCAGAATGTGGCCAATACGCAAGCGTTCTACCCAGTGGTGAAAGTGTTCACCGGGCGCGTGCCCGTCCAGAATCACCGCTTGCACACTGGTTCCCGGGTCGCTGGCATCCGCGCGAAATTCCGAGTCGTCCAGCTTTCTGTCCCGGTCACACAGGGCCCTGGCCTGTTCGAAACAGACATAGGCAACGCCTTTTTCCTCCAGTTCCGGTGAGCGCTGGAACGCGCCGGAGAAATGGGTGGCCTGCCGGCTTATTACCCGTGCCAGGCTGGTCTTGCCGGCCCCGTTGGGTCCCAGGCAGACCCACTGCTGGCCGTATTCCACAGTCCAGCCTATCTGCCGCAGGGCGGGCAGGGCCCGGTACACCAGGCTTACGTCTTTTAATTCGAGCAGTTTGTTATGCTCCGGACTTTGGTCAGTCATGGTTCCTCTGTGTCATTTTTGATACGCACGGCTTGTAACCATCGCCCGCGGCTGGCTTAATCTTTCCAGGTTTTTGGGAAATACTCATCGGTGTCGGTTTCACTACTACAACTTATCGAGACTCGCCTGGCAGATCACAGCCCCGCCAGAAAGCTGTTGCGGCGGCTGATGAAGCGCTCTGCGGTTGCTATGATACTGCAAGTTCGCGAGGGTGAGCTGCATATTCTAATGATCAAACGGGCGGAGCGGGAGGGGGATCCCTGGTCTGGTCATATGGCCTTTCCCGGTGGGCGCATGGACAAAACCGATGCCCACGGTTATGCGGTGGCCGTGCGTGAGACTGAAGAGGAGGTGGGCCTGTCTCTTGGGCCCGAGGATCATTGTATCGGCCGGCTTACAGATCTCAATGCCCGCCCGCACCGGGGGACATTTGGCATGGCGGTCAGCCCGTTCGTGTTCCGTCTGCAGCGGGAGGTTCAGTTCACCCCGAATCACGAAGTGGCCGAAGTGGTTTGGGTGCCGCTGGAATTTCTGCTGGATACGGATAATCGGGAGCAGATGGTGTGGAAGTACAAGGGGGTGGAGATTCCCATGCCCTGCTACATGTACGAGGGCCGGCGCATCTGGGGGCTGTCACTGATGATGCTGGATGAGCTGCTGGACCTGATTGAGGGCAGCAACCCCAAACGGCGGCGCTGGCGGCGCTGACGTGCACCCAATGGCTTGGTCCGGTTTGGGTTGTGTGGTGCGCAGTGCGCACCATCGATCTGGTGTCACTCCAGATCTCCCCGCAGAAACTCACGCGTATCCAGCATCAATTCACGCAGGGCGGGATCTTCCTTACTGGCCTGTAACAACACCTGGGCGTCGATCTTTCCGTCAATAAAGTCCGCCACCAGATCTATCAGTACCGGTGTCATTTTCGGGTCGCGCACCCAGCGCGGTGCATTCACCAGATTGCCGGTGACCCAGCCGCCGTTCTGTTCCAGCCAGTATCCGCCACAACTGGACAGGCTGTAATCACCGACTCGGCCGTAGCTGAGATTCGGCGTGTGCGGATTGAATCCGCCGGGTACGTCCCGCTCGATCCTGTGCAGGGCCATAAGCCAGTGGCTGCCGATGGGAAACAAATCGGGCTCAGGTCGGCAGTAGTTGCCGGTTTTCAACCAGATGCGAACGTCATCCAGGTGCGTCTGTCCGCGCAACAGGCGATCTACCGACAGGTCTATGGAGTTGCCCTTACCGCTGATAACGGTGCCGCTCACTACCAGTTCAGTACCGGCCTGTACCTCGCTGAATGAGCCCTGCCACAGGCATTCGCACTCGGCCCTGGCGGTGGTGCCGGCCAGGATCAGTATGGTGCAGAGCAGAGAGCGCAAGTGATTATTGCAGCGCTTTGGCCGCCTCCATGGCGAAATAAGTAAGGATGCCGTCGCAGCCGGCCCGTTTGAAGGACAGCAGGGACTCCAGCATCACAGGCTCCTGTTGCAGCCAGCCCTGCGCGAATGCCGCCATGTGCATGGCGTACTCGCCGCTGACCTGGTAGGCGAAGGTGGGCGCCTGCAATTCATCTTTTACCCGGCGCACGATGTCCAGGTAGGGCATGCCGGGCTTGACCATGATCATGTCCGCGCCCTCAGCCAGGTCAAGTGCGCATTCGTGCAGGGCTTCGTCGCTGTTGGCCGGATCCATCTGGTAGCTGTTTTTATTACCCCCCTTGATATTGCCCGAGGAGCCGAGCGCATCGCGAAAGGGACCGTAGTAGGAGGACGCGTACTTGGCGGCGTAGGCCATGATCAGGGTGTTGTGGAAGCTGCCGCTCTCCAGTGCCATGCGAATGGCGCCGATACGGCCATCCATCATATCCGAGGGGGCCACGACATCGGCACCGGCCGCGGCGTGGGACAGGGCCTGTTTGACCAGGATCTCGCTGGTCACATCATTGAGCACGTAGCCGGCGTCGTCGATGATGCCGTCCTGCCCGTGGGTGGTGAAGGGGTCCAGCGCCACATCGGTGATGACGCCCAGTTCCGGTAGCGCATCTTTTAATGCACGCACCGTACGCTGTACCAGTCCGTCGGCATTGAAGGACTCCTCTGCCATCAGGCTTTTGCGCTCTGGCGCCACCACCGGAAACAATGCGATAGCCGGGATGCCCAGTTGCTGGATTTCCCGGGCCTGGGGCAGCAACAGGTCGATGCTGAGCCGTTCAATACCCGGCATGGAGGGAATCGCTTCTCTTTGTCCACTGCCCTCCAGTACGAATACCGGAAAGATAAAATCCGCCGGCGTCAGTTCGTTCTCCCGCACCAGGCGGCGGGCAAAGTCATTGGCCCGCAGGCGACGCATGCGAGTCTGCGGAAACGGGCCGCGCTCAGTTGTGAATGTCATTGAAAATTCCTCATTCAAAGGCTGGCAAAGGCGGTTCTGGCGGCCGCGATAGTTTGCGCGATATCGCCCTCGCCGTGGGCGCTGGACATAAAGCCCGTCTCGTAGGACGCGGGCGCGAGATAAACGCCGTGCTCCAGCATCAGGTGGAAAAATTGATTGAAGGCCGCAATGTCACAGGCCATGACCTGGCTGTAATTGCTCACCTCCTGTTCACTGGTAAAGAATCCGCCGAACATACTACCCACATGATTAGTGGTGAAAGAGATGCCCGCGTCCCTGGCGCCATCGCGTAGCCCCTGGCACAGGGCCTCGGTGCGGGCGAATATGGGCTCATAGAATCCTGGCTGTGAAATGATCTCCAGGGTAGCGAGCCCGGCGGCCATGGCGATGGGGTTGCCGGACAAAGTACCCGCCTGGTATACCGGGCCCAGAGGGGCAATTTGTTGCATTATCTCGCCCTTGCCGCCAAAGGCGCCCACGGGCATGCCGCCGCCGATGACCTTGCCCAGGGTGGTCAGGTCGGCCTCGATACCGTAGTACCCCTGCGCCCCTTGCAGGCCCAGGCGAAATCCGGTCATCACCTCGTCCAGGATCAGCACCGCACCACTGGCGGTGCAGACTTCTCGCAGGGTTTGCAGAAACCCGGGTGCCGGTGGAATGCAGTTCATATTGCCCGCCACCGGTTCCACGATCACACAGGCGATACGATCCCCGTACTGGCTAAAGGCCTGGCGTACACCCTCGCTGTCGTTGTATGTCAGGGTCATGGTGAAATCTGCCACCGCGGCGGGCACACCCGGTGAGCTGGGCACGCCCAGGGTGAGTGCGCCGGAGCCGGCCTTGACCAGCAGGGAATCCGAATGGCCGTGGTAGCAGCCTTCGAATTTGACGATGGTGTCACGCCCGGTGTAGCCCCGGGCCAGGCGGATGGCGCTCATGGTGGCTTCAGTGCCGGAGTTGACCATGCGCACCATGTCCATACCCGGCATAATGTCGCAGATGCGATCCGCCAGTTGTATTTCCAACTCGGTGGGAGCGCCAAAGCTCAGGCCTTTCTCGCTTTGTTGCACCACGGCCTCGCGCACCGCCGGGTGGTTGTGACCCATGAGCATGGGGCCCCAGGACAAGACGTAGTCAATGTAGCGTTTGCCCTGGCAGTCGAACACGTAGGGACCCTCGCTGCGCTCGATAAATACCGGCGTGCCGCCCACGGCCTTGAAGGCGCGCACCGGCGAATTGACCCCGCCGGGGATATGTTGTTTGGCGCGTTCGAACAGTTGTTCTGAGGTGCTCATGGTAGTTTTGTCCTGAGTGTAGGTCCCGCAGGCGTAGCCTGGTTACTGTGAGGGTAATCATCGGGGCTGGGGCGAATGGTACTTACTTAAAGGGAAATTGGCTACGTCCCGCTGCTCCCGGGATTTTTTTGCCCTGCTCAGTTAGAACCCCATGCTTTTGCAGGGCAAAAAAATCCCGAAAGCAGCTACCTGGTGCCCGTCCGGAAACTCACATATTTGTCGTCCCCGCGCAGGCGGGGATCCAGCAAGCCCTTGATTTTACTGGGTTCCCGCCTGCGCGGGACTCACGCGTCGAACTCCAGTCCCCGTTCAAGGTCGGGGTCGATAATTCTCCGTGATCTTAAAAAGGCTTGATTACCGCCAGTATCACAATGCCAAACAGAAATAACACGGGCACCTCATTGAAAAAGCGGTAAAACACGTGACCGCGCTTGTTGAGATTATTGTTAATGGCGTAGACGTAACGGCCGCACTGCAGGTGATAGACAAACAGAAAGGCCACGCCCCCCAACTTGGCCCACATCCATTTGGATTGCAGGTAGTAATCCGGGTTCATGGCGATCATGGCCACGCCCAGGGCGATGGCGATAACCATAATGGGGGTGACAAAGCGGTACAGTTTGCGCGCCATCACGGCCAGTTGTGCACGGACCACCAGGTGCTCACTGGCGGCGTAGTACACGAAGATGCGGGGCAGGTAGAACAGGCCGGCAAACCAGCAAACGACGAAAATAATATGGAAGGCTTTCAGCCAGAGCATGTATGGTCCTCTCGTTCTCTGTTCATAACCTCGCCAGGGAGAATTTCTCGATGCTTTCCCTGGTGACCACGCCGTGCAGTATCCGCTTGCCGGTATTGGCGCTGCGCTCGTAAACGCAAACTGCTTCGGCTGTGCTGCGAGCGCATGGCATCCATGGCCTGGCGCAGCGTGGCCTGCATCGGCACCGGCGCGATGGTCCAGCGCCGGATATCGGCTTCCGTCAGGTCGGTAGCGGCATCCTCACCCATCGCTGCTGTGACAGCCAGTCCAGCAACTCACGGCCCTGTACCAGGTAGAGGTCTTCTGCTTCCCGCTGCACCAGGCACCAGGTGGGGGTAAACTCCAGCAGGGGTTCGAGGTCGTCCGCTTGCAGTGCAACCGGGACTCTTACCACCCGGGTATCCATGGTGGAGTTGACGTCGGTGCGATGCAGCAGCTGATTGAGTGGGTCATCGGGAACCAGCCGTTGTAACTGCCTCAACACTGTCTGCTGAGCAGAGCGCTGGTGAAAGAGGCCGGTGTTGGTGAGGGTGGCGGCCACAATGGCCAGCATCGCCGCCGCACTGATACTGATCGACCCGGTCAGTTCTATCACTGCCAGGATAGCCGCCAGTGGCGCATTGAGCACGGTGCCCCATGGCTGCACCCATACCGATGATTATATACAGGGTCGGATCCGAGGCCAGCTCCGGCTGGATCATGGCGCCGACCATGCCCAGGGCCCCTCCCATACAGGCGCCGATCAACAGGTTGGGACCGATAAGACCCACGGGCAGACCCATGCCGCAACTAAACGCTGTCGCTATCAGCTTGCATCCGGCGATCACCAGCAGCGCCTTCAGCGCCAGTTCGCCCTGCAGCGCCAGGTTCAGGGTGTCATAGCCTACCCCCATAATTTGTGGCACGACCAGGGCCAGGGTGCCGGTAAAGATGCCGGCCAGGGCGAAGCGCAGTGCCACAGGCCAGTGTGACAGGCGTGCGGAGAGTTTGATGATACGGATGAACAGCGCCACGGCGGCCCCGCAACAAAGCCCCAGCAGGATGATATAAGGGAGCTCCAGCAGGGATTGCAGATGCAATGGGGGGATGACGAACACCGCTCCACCGCCGGACAGGAAGTGGCTCACTGTCGCTGCCGAGACGGCCGCCAATATCACCGGGATAAACCCCACCACGGTGTACTCCGCGATGATCACTTCCATGGCGAAAATCACGCCTGCCAGGGGGGTGTTGAAGGCGGCGGCGATGCTACCGGCAGTGCCGCAGGCGATCAATATGCGCAGGCTGTTGTTGGGCAATCTCAGCCACTGGCCCAGCAGGCTGTTCACAGCGCCACCCAGGTGTACACCGGGTCCCTCCCGGCCCCCCGGACTGGCCTGTGGCCAGGGCGAATGTGCCGCCCACAAACTGTACCAGCGCATTGCGCAGGGGCAGGGCGCCGTAGTGGGAGTGCATGCGGCTGATGACGTGGACAATGCCGGTTTCGCGATCTTCGGGCTTGAGCAGCGAGTAGAGAATACCCAAAATGGTGGCGCCACCTGCCGGCAGGGCGAATAGCGCCCATTGTGGCAGCGCCTCAAAGTTTTCGCCGCCGTCGCCAACCCCCCAAACTCTCGCCAGTTCCCCGATAGCCAATTCAAAGCCCAGTACCGCCAGGCCCGAAGCCAAACCGCCTACGATGCCCAGCAGGGAGTAGGCCAGAACTGACTCATAGTTGGTCAGTTGTTGCCTGTAGCTGTTCAGCAGGTTGCGCACATCAGGTTCAAGCCGATTACAAAACACCAATATTAACAGTTATCTCGCGGCTTATTGCTTTTATACTATCGGGTCGAAAGAATTTGGTTATTGGCCGAATGAATTCGGCCTTACATTGGAAATGGCCTGGTAGTTTATGATTGTCGGCTATTGGCCGAATAATACCCAAAGTATTCCCTGCGGTCATGGGGCACGCTGATTCGGCCCTACATTGAAATTGACCTTGTGGTCGAATTCATTCGACCGCCGAGCCGGAAACAGTGGCCGCATGATCGAGTTCATGCGGCCATTGACGGTAAAACAAGATTTGGATGGTGACATGGTAATGGTAGGCATAGTTGGCGGCACCGGTTATACCGGCGTGGAATTGTTGCGCTTGCTGGCGTTGCACCCGGAGGCGGAAGTGGTAGTGATCACCTCACGCGCCGAGAGCGGCCGGCGTGTGGATGACCTGTTCCCCAACCTGCGCGGTCATTATGAGCTGGCATTTACCGAACCCGATGTGCAACAGCTTGCCGCCTGCGACCTTGTGTTCTTTGCCACGCCCCACAACGTCGCAATGAATCTGGTGCCACAATTACTGGCTGCCGGCGCGCGTGTGGTGGACTTGTCCGCGGATTACCGCATCCGGGATGCGGCACTGTGGTCGCATTGGTACGGTGAGCCTCACGCCAGCCCGGAATTGCTGGCCGAGGCGGTGTACGGTCTTCCCGAGATTAATCGGGGGACAAGATAGCCGGTGCCCGGTTGGTGGCCTGTCCAGGGTTGTTACCCCTACATCAGTGCAGTTGGGGCTTATCCCGCTGTTGGCACGTGGGCTGATAGATCCCGGCCATCTTATCGCCAGCTCGGCGTCGGGGGTGAGTGGCGCTGGACGCCAGGCCAAAATAGATAACCTGCTCAGCGAGGTATCGGATAGCTTCAAGGCCTACGGGGTCAATGGGACACCGGCACCTGCCGGAAATAGAGCAGGGGCTGTCGGCGGTGGCGGGCCAGCCGGTACAGGTGACTTTTGTGCCACACCTGCTGCCTGTTATTCGCGGGATTCATTCCACCCTGTACGCGCAATTGCTAGGCGGCGACAGGGAAGATTTGCAGGCTCTGTATGAGGCCTGGTATGCAGACGAGCCTTTTGTCGATGTGCTGCCAGCAGGGGTATTTCCCCAGACGCGCACGGTGAAGGGCGCCAATCGCTGCCAGATTGCCATTGCCGTGCCACAGCAGCGAGATACGGTGGTCGTAATGGCGACCATAGACAACCTGGTCAAGGGTGCTTCGGGCCAGGCCGTGCAGAATATGAATATCATGCTGGGGCCTGCCGGAGGATATGGGCCTGCAACACGTTGGTCTGTTGCCCTGAGACGCAGGAGCCAGCCACAATGACATCTCGAGGCTATCGTTCCATGACCGCCGACTACCGTCAGCGGCGCAAGAAGGTATTTATCATGGTTCTGGTGCTGGCGGGCGCACTGGTTCCGGCGCTGGGTTTTTACCTGGGGACACCGCGCGGCATCCGGTGGCATGGGCATAGACCCGGATGTTTACCGGGCTATGCAGCTGGAGCTATCCGCCGCCAGGGAACAACAAAAGCTATTGGCCGATGAGCTGCAGGTGCAGCGCACCCGGAACGAGGTGGATCGCAGGGCCCTGGAAATGGTGCGCCAGGAATTGGCCGCCCAGAAAGAGCGGATTGCCGAACTCGGCGAGGGGCTGCGTTTTTACACCAGCCTGATGGCGCCGGGAGGGAGATTGGCAATGGCCTGGGCCTGCGCAATATCGAGCTGGTGGCGCGCAAGGAGCCGGGGCACTACGCCTACCGAATTGTGGTGCAGCAGGAGACGCGAAAACACGAGTTACTCAAGGGCGAGTTGTCCGCTGAGGTGTTTGGGTACATTGGGTGAAGAGCCGGCTAGCTATTCATTGGCCGAACTTTCCGATGACATTGGGGAGAGCGCCCTGCCATTGCGTTTCCGGTATTTTCAGGCTATAGAGGGTGAGCTGATACTACCGGCGGGCTTTGAGCCACTGGGGTGTGAGTGTGGTGGCCAGCTCCAGTACGCCGCGCAAGGCTGAAGTCAGGGAACGGTATCCCTGGCAATTACAAGAGAGGTTTACCCATGTGGGGAAGTAAGAAATCCACCTTCAGTGTGTCTGGTGGTACGACCCTGATCTCCACCGATACCGTGGTCGTCGGCGACCTTCATTTCAGTGGCAACCTGGATATCGAGGGCCTGGTGCAGGGTAATATTGTGGCCCAGCCGGGTGTGGATGCCCTGGTTCGGGTGGTGGGCAAAGGGGCGCGTCGAAGGTGAAATTCATGCCCCCGGGGTGATTATCAACGGAACTGTGCAGGGTGATGTCCACTCCAGCAAACATCTTGAGTTGGCACCCAGGGGGCGGGTGCAAGGCAATGTATTCTACGCGTTGGTGGAGATGGCCGCGGGCTCAGAGGTCAATGGCAGTCTCACCCATATTGTGGCGGCGGATGCCGCCGGGGAGAAAGTGCCGGACCCTGCTGTGGCGGTGATCCAACCCGCTGCTAAAGCTGAACCGGCCGCTATTACTACAGCGAAAGTGACTTCGGCTAAAGTTGACTAATTTAGTCGGATTTAAGATAATGTTTGGCCGTAACACCAAAGGGTGCTATTTCACGGCCCCGGAAGCAAGCGATGTCTGTAGCTGAAACATTCAATCCGACTGGCATAAACCTCTCTGCCCGCGCCGTGCAAAAAGTGCGCGAACTGGTAACGGAAGAGGAAAATGACGAGCTGAAGCTGCGTGTTTTTATCACAGGCGGCGGCTGTTCCGGCTTTCAGTACGGGTTTACGTTCGATGAAATCGCGGCAGAAGATGATACTGCAATAGAAAAAGACGGAGTCACTGTGTTGATCGACCCCATGAGCTTTCAGTATCTGGCGGGGATCTGAGGTCGATTACACCGAGGGCCTGGAGGGCTCTCGATTCGTGATCAACAACCCCAATGCCACCACCACCTGTGGTTGTGGCTCATCCTTTTCCATCTAGATTGTAAACCATTGAATTATGCTGCAGTGAGGCTGGTCTCGCTGTTACTGGGTATGACGCTGGCGTTTACGGCGATGGCCCAGGAAGTCGCCCCGGATGAGCAGCACTACGTTGCTGATATCGAACTGCAAACTGTGGAAGAGTTCCGGCAACTGCTGGAGCGGGCGGAGCAATTGTTACTGGAAGGCGCGGTTTCTCAGGGGTGATACCGCCGAGGTTACCTTCGTGTTACACGGGACCGGTAGTGAGAAACCTGTTGCGCCAGAATTACCTGGCCAACAAGAAAACGGTAGATCTGGCTGCCAGCCTGTCGGCCATGGGCGTGATCGAGGTCAAGGCCTGCCGCACCTGGATGGGAGGGCACGGGGTGAATGAGGAAGATTTACAGCCCTTTGTCGAAACGGTTGCCTATGGGCCTGGAGAGGTCCTGCGTTTGGCGCAAGAAAAGAACTACCTCTACTTTTAACCGGGTCTAACCCGGGTAGATGCCCCCCAGCACTCGCTCCCCTGCAGCGCCGGTAACAATCGGGGCGTTGCCAGCCAGACCATTCAGGGTCTGCCCAGCCAGCCAGGCAAACGTGGCGGCCTCCACCCAGTCCGGGTCCATACCAATAACCGAGGTGTTGTCCAGTTTGGCGGGAGCCAGCTTGTGATAAAGGCGGCGCATCAGGTCCGTGTTGTGGGCGCCGCCGCCACAGACGTATATTTCTGATACATCCACTGTACTGTCGTTTACGGCATTGGCTATTGTGATCGCGGTGAGTTCTGCCAGGGTTGCCTGTACATCGCGTGGGGGAGCAATTTTTGCCTCCGGGCGAGGCAGTTGTCCAGCCAGTCCAGGTTGAACATTTCCACACCGGTGCTGCGTGGTCCCCGACCTGTGGAAGTAAGGGATGCTGCAATAAGCGTTGCAGACTACCCGCTATGACTTCGCCTTCTGCCGACCATTGGCCGTCGCGGTCGAAAGCCTCTCCCTGGTGGCGCATCACCCAGTGGTCCAGCAGTGTGTTGCCCGGGCCGGTGTCAAAGCCACTGTGCAGATCCTGCCCATTAAGCAGAGTGACGTTGGCTATACCGCCGATGTTCACGATGGCGCGGTTCACATTCTTTTTCGCGAAAGCGGCGGCGTGAAAGGCGGGGGCCAGCGGTGCGCCCTCGCCACCTGCGGCGATGTCCCTGCGCCGGAAGTCGGCAACTGTGGTAATGCCGGTGCACTCGGCGATGGTATTGGGGTCGCCGATTTGCAGGGTAAAACCGGCGGCGGCATTGGTGGCGCCTGATGGCGGGCCGGTGGCGGATAGTTTGTCCGTGACTGCCGATCGCTGTCACATCTCCCGGGCGCGTATTGGTCGCTGCCAACAGCGCCAATGTGGCCTCCCCAAACAACAGGCCCCAGCTCCCGGTCCAACACGCCCATGCGCTCAATTTCGTCGGGGCCGGTATGGCTGATGGCCGCGATACGCTGCCTGGTCGCCGCTGGGATTGCATGCTCGCGAGTGTGCAAAAGGTCCACGCCGCTGGCATTGGCGCGAACCAGGGCGCTGTCTATGGCATCCACGCTGGTGCCTGACATCAGGCCGACATACAGCGTATCGCTGCTCATATTCGAGTCAGTGTACGGCTGTGGCAGGAGTGGCTGAATCGCTCATTGCCAGCCGGTTATCGGAGCGCAGGGCTGCGAGTTGCGTGGACGCCCTGTTGATCGTCTGCTGGAATCGGGGCATTTCCGCCGCGGGCAGTGACTTGGCCTTGGGCAGTTTTTTGTGGATGGTACGGGGGTTGCGGTGCACCCCGTTCATCAGGAACTCATAGTGCAGGTGTGGGCCGGTGGCCGCCCCGGTAGAGCCCACCGTGCCGATAATCTGGCTCTGTGAGACCCGCTGGCCCTTTTTTCACCTTGCGTTTGTGCAGGTGCAGGTATTTGGTGACGTACTGTTCACCGTGCGCGATGAACACATAGTTGCCGTTGGCTTTGTTGTAACCGGTCTTGTACACGCGTCCGTCACCCGCGGCAAAAACCGGGAGTGCCCCGGGAGGCCGCATAATCGGTGCCGCGGTGGGGGCGGTTGGTCTTGTAGATGGGGTGCAGGCGGCGCAGGGTTGAAATTGGAGCTGATACGGGTGAAGTCCACGGGCGTCAACAGAAAGGCCTTGCGCATGCTTACGCCCTGCTCATTGAAGTAACTCGCGTCGCCATTGGCATCGGTATAGCGAAATGCATTGAA
>PVMK01123746.1_pt1 | contig 20690 bp, 17 predicted proteins | sample 1853481 | NCBI WGS metagenome assembly PVMK01 (sample SAMN08533507, study PRJNA380276) | Marine sediment metagenome, whole genome shotgun sequencing project.
GAATCGGCAGGCGCTGATTTCACGCCCTCGGTAATCGTTCCTTTTCTCGATGAAAATTCCAAATTTGTCTTTAATGTCGATGGTGATGCACCCGCTGCCGCCTTGTCGCGCGTCATTTCTCCGGGCGTGTTTGTGCAGCAGGAAACCGGTGATTCGGCACTGGACGCATTTTCAGAATTCGACGGCATGGCCGTGGCAGCTTTGCTTCCGGAAGGCGCCGTGAGTTTTGTGCATGATCCTTCGGCGGGTGAAACGAGCTATGAACGCTTTGTGTCGCTGAAATTTCCAAAGGAAGTCAGGAAGCGCGCAATTGGTGGTATCAGTATAGCCCAGCAGGCTCAGGATTACGCATTGCTGGAAAGCCTGTCCGTAGTGCCTGTGCCCACGGGAGACGCGGCGTCGGATCCGGCAGGCAAGCTTTCCGCCTGGCTGTTGAGCCAATCCGACCTGTCCGGTTCGTCCGCTTAGCCTTCAGCGGCCCGGGAAGCTCTCATGACCGGATTCCCTATCCTGGATTCAGCCTTGATTCTTGGAGGCGTGGGGCTGTTCTTTGGCTTCGTGATCGCCATGGTGAACAAGAAATTCTGGGTATGGGAAGACCCTCGCATCGACGAAGTGGAAGAGTTGTTGCCGAGCACGAACTGCGGCGCCTGTGGTGTGCCGGGTTGCCGGGCTTTTGCCGAATTGGTAGTGGCCGGCGAACAGCAGCCGTCAGGATGTACGGTGATGGGCCCTGACGATATCGATGATCTCGCCAGTTTACCTGGGTGTGGATGCCGGTGAAATGAACAAGCGTGTTGCCCGCCTGCTCTGCGCGGGTGGCAAAAACGAAGCCGCCCGGAATTCAGATTACTCGGGTTTCGAAACCTGCAAGGCGGCGACGGCGGTAGCAGGCGGCGGTAAAGCATGTACCTGGGGTTGCCTGGGGCTGGCTGATTGTGAGGTAGCCTGCTTGCTCGATGCAATTTACATGAACGAGAATGAATTGCCGGTCGTCATTCCGGAACTCTGTACCGCATGTAATGACTGTGTGGTGGCCTGCCCGCTGGATCTTTTTGAGCTGATGCCCATGGATCAGAAGCTGATCGTTCAGTGCAAGAACCTGCTCCATGGCGACGCTGCCGAAGACCTTTGCAGCGTGGCCTGCAACGCCTGCATGAAATGTGTTGCTGATTCAGAGCCGGGGGTCATTGAGATCTTGAATAACCTGGCTGTGATTGATTATGAAAAAAATTCACTGGCTGACCCCAAGGCAATTGCACGTTGTGAAACAGGGGCAATTGTGTGGGTTGAGGGACAACAGTTTGCGCAAAGTCCGGTAGAACTGGAGAGAAGAACCGTATGAAGCGGCGAAGTAAACAGGACAATGATCAGGCCAGGTACCCGGGGATTCTCAGAACCGGGGACGGAAGCTCTGCTGTCGTTGCGATGGAGACTGCGGCCAGTGAGGCAGCAGGCGCCTATCCGATCACGCCTTCCACCCAGATGGGAGAAGGCTGGGCAGCGGCGGTCGCCAACGGTGAAAAAAATGTCAATGGGCGCAGCCTGATTTACTTTGAACCCGAAGGAGAGCATGCCGCTGCAGGTGTGACCGCCGGCATGAGCATGGTGGGCTTGCGCTCGACCAACTTCTCCAGCGGCCAGGGCATAGCCTATATGCACGAATCGCTCTACGCAGCGGTGGGCAAACGGCTGACTTATGTCCTGAACGTGGCCAGCCGCGCAATGACCAAGCACTCTCTCAATATCCACGCCGGGCACGATGACTACCATGCCGTTGACGACACTGGTTTTTTCCAGATATTCGCCAAGAGATGTGCAAAGCGTCGCCGACCTGAATCTCATTGCGCATCGTATAGCGGAGCTTTCGCTCAACCCCGGGATGTGCGCCCAGGACGGCTTCCTCACCAGTCATGTAATCGAGTCATTCCAGCAGCCGGAGCGCGAGCTGATCCGGGAGTACCTGGGTGCCCCGGAGGACCTGATCGATACACCTACACCCGCACAGCGGGCGGTGTTTGGTGACCGGCGCCGACGTATTCCCGAACTCTATGATTTTGATTATCCTGCAAGCCTGGGCGTGGTGCAGAACCAGGAATCCTACGCACAGGGTGTCGCGGCGCAGCGCCCCTTCTATTTTGATCATATTGCAGCATTGTCCGACCGGGCGTTTGCGGAGTACGCGGCTCTTACTGGCCGCAGCTATTCCCGTGCCATGGGCCACCGCCTGGAGGATGCGGATTACGTGATCGTCGGGCAGGGTTCGGTGGTTTGCAATGCGCAGGTCGTTGCCGACTACCTGAGGGAGAATCGGCGCCTGAAGGTCGGCGTGCTCGACCTGGTCATGTTCCGCCCCTTCCCGGCCGACCTGGTTTCCCGCTGCTCGCAGGGAAAAAAGGGCGTGGTTGTCCTGGAAAGGACAGATCAGCCCCTGGCGGTGGAATTGCCGATGATTCGCGAAATTCGCTCGGCTCTGGCGCAGTCCGTCGAGAATGGCAGGGCAGCCGGGGGGCACTCGAAAAAGGGACGTGCAAAGAAGAGTGACCAGTCACTGCCCTACAATGACCTGGCCGCGATCGACCCCGGACAGGTTCCTGATCTGTACTCGGCCTGTTTCGGCCTGGGCGGCCGCGACCTGCAGCCGGGAGACATCATCGCTGCCGTTGACAACATGCTCGAGGATGGCGACAAACGGCGCCAGTTCTACCTTGGCATCGATTTCATCCAGCAAGACACACAGCTTCCCAAGATACAAATCTGGCAGGAAAAAATTCTTGCCGATTATCCACATGTGGCAAAACTGGCGCTGGCGCCGGCGGGGAACCCGAACCTCAACCCCGAGGATGCGCTCGAGCTTCGAATTCATTCAGTCGGGGGTTGGGAAGCCATAAATACTGGCAATCAACTGATGGTGACGGCAGCCCGCTTGCTGGGCCTGCACGTGAAGGCCTTCCCAAGGCACGGCGCGGAGAAAAGAGGGCAGCCCACGACCTACTCCGCCGTGTTGTCAAAGCAGCCCTTACGCCTGAATTGCGAGCTTCAACATGTCGATGTCGTAATTTCCCACGACCCCAATGTCTTCCTGCATTCGGATCCACTCTCCGGAATGCATGACGGCGGCGTACTCATCATCCAGAGCGGCCTTTCCGGAATCGAACTGTGGAACAGCTTCCCGCAGACCGCTCAATGGGAAATTCGTAGCCGCAAGATCAGGATCTGTTCGGTCGACGGCATCGGTATTGCGCTTTCAGAAGCATCGAACCCGGCCCAGCGATTCCGCTTGCAGGGAATGGCCTTCATGGGAGCGTTTTTCAAGGCCGCCCCCCTTGGTGGTAAAAAAGTTCTTGCGCGAGAATGCCTGATCGAGGGTCTGCGCAATGACCTGACGGAGAATTCTGGCCATCTGGATGCGGGTGAAATTGAAGATGGCATCCTCATGTTCACCCGCGGTTTTGACGAGACCCGGGCGCTCGATCTGGCGGGCCTGGGGGATGAGGGGTATGAAGCCAGGATCCCCTTGATTCCCAGTGCGATGGCGGGTGCGAAGGCTGACAAGGGCATTGGGAATCAGGGCGACTTCTGGAACCAGGTTTGCGCGCAATACAAGACGGGCAATGACGTATTGGCAGATCCGTTTACCGCCATCAGTGCTATTCCCGCGGCGACATCGAACATGCGTGACATGTCAGAGGTTCGTTTCCTTGTGCCTCAGTTTGTTGCCGATAAATGCACCGGCTGCAGCAAGTGTTGGGTGCAATGTCCTGACTCGGCCATCCCGGGCGTGGTCAACACCGTTGAAGAAGTGCTGGAAGCGGCGATCAAAACGGTTTCCACACCTCAGGAGCCAATGGCTCGATTCAATCAGATCGTCAAGAAACTCGGGATGGAATCGCGCAAGATTATCAACAGCGGCGCCTTCGAGACCTACGGGGCGGTTCTGGCACGGTCTTACGAAACGGTTGCTGAAAAGTCCAAATGGGATGAAGAGCGGCGGGCTGAAGTCGATGCCCAGTATGAACAGGTACATGCGGCGCTGGCAGATTTCCCGCTGGCCAAAACGGCTCCATTCTTTGATTTGCCGGAATCCAAAGAGAAAGGAAGCGGTGGACTGCTCTCGATTACCGTCAACCCCGAGACCTGCAAGGGATGCGATGTCTGTGTGGCCGTGTGTGATGATGGCGCGCTGATCAGCGTGGAACAGACCCGTGAACGGCAGGATACGCTCGAAGCGAACTGGAATCTGTGGAAAAACCTCCCTGAAACCAACGACCGCTACATCAAGATCTCCAGCCTGGAAGAAAGCATCGGCGTCATGCCTTCCCTGTTGCTCAAGCAAAGCAACTACATGTCGATGCTGGGCGGAGACAATGCGTGCATGGGCTGTGGTGAGAAAACCAGCATTCATCTTGTCCTGTCGGCGGTGAATGCAGCCATGGCCCCACGCGTGGAGCAGCATGTCAAGAACCTGGCGAGCCTCAGTGGCGAGCTGGATGAAAAGGCCCGCGCTCTGCTCATATCAGATACGGATCTGGCTACTGTTTCGCCCGATTCGGAAGGCCTGTCGGTTCCCATCGAGGTAGGGAAAAAAGAACGGGTCCACTTGATCCACCAGACCATCGAGGAATTGAAAGACCTCAAATGGCGTTATGAAAAAGGCCCGAGTGGCCGCGGCCGCGCCAACATGGGTTTTTCGAACTCCACGGGCTGCACTTCGGTGTGGGGAGCGACTTTTCCCTTCAACCCCTACCCTTTTCCCTGGGTAAGCCACCTGTTTCAGGATGCGCCATCGGTGGCGGTGGGCCTGTTTGAAGGGCATATGCGCAAGATGGCGGACGGTTTCATTGCCGTGCGGCGCGCTGAAAAATTGCTGGCTGATTCCTATGACGCTTCTGCCGACGAGGAATTCTTCTCGGACTTTTCCTGGGAACAGTTCACGGATGATGAATTTGCCTTGTGTCCCCCCTTGTTTGCAGTAGGCGGTGACGGCGCCATGATGGACATCGGTTTCCAGAACCTGTCCCGCGTGATGGCGTCGAATAAGCCGATCCGGGTCGTGGTGGTGGACACCCAGGCCTACTCGACAACCGGTGGCCAGGCCTGTACCGCCAGCTTTACCGGCCAGGTTTCCGACATGGCCGAATATGGTCCTGTTCAGAAGGGTAAGAAAGAGGTCAGAAAAGAGCTTGCCCTGATTTCGATGGCCCACCGGGGCGCTTTCGTGATGCAGTCATCATTGGCGACCCCGTCACACCTGTTCAAGAATCTGTTGAGGGGATTGGAGGTCAGGCGGCCAGCCATATTCATCCTGAATTCACCCTGCCCGCGTGAATGGGGAATCGCTCAGGATAGCGCGCCAGAGGCAGCCAAGCTCGCACTGGAAAGCCGGGCGGTGCCCAACCTGGTGTTCGACCCGGATCAAGGTACGACATTTTCTGAATGCCTTGACCTGGAAGGCAATCCGGCCCCGATGGATACATGGGCCAGCTTTGATCTGATTTATGTAGACGAGGAAGGCAATGAACAGACAATGAGCCTGCCGCTGACGATAGCCGACTGGGCGTTGGGCGAAGCCCGTTTTCGGGATCACTACTCGAAACCCAATGCCGAAGCTGAACTGGTTCCTTTCCACGAATACCTCAAGATGGATCAGGATGAGCGCGCAGACGCCACTGCCTTCATTTACACAGTCGATGCAGAAAAACGACTGGGCAAGGTATCTGTGTCAAATGAGATCGTGGAACTTGCTGAAGAACGCTTGCACTTCTGGGCCCAGTTGAAAGAACTGGCGGGAATCGATGTTTCAGACAACATGCGAGATTCCGTCGTAGAAGGCGTTGGGCAGGAACTGGAAGCGAAACTGGAAGCACTCAAGGCGGAGTATGAAGGGAAAATATCACTGCTCACCACCCAGTATCCGCAGCTGATCGCCAGGCGGCTTGCGCAAGGCCTGCTGCGTGCCAGCGCCAATGACACCGTGGCACAACTGCTGGAAAGAGCCGAGCAATGGGAAGGGCCGGCATTTACAGCTCCGGTGGGCATGGAACTGGCAGGCACTCCCGCTTCGAACGCGCCATCGCTTGCCGCGGTGGCCGAAGCTGTTGATGAACCCCTGGAAGCAGTACCTGCAGCAGATGTCGCGGTGGATGACGATGAAGAAGACATGGGCAATGATCCCTATATCGACACCATCCGCTGTACTGCCTGTGATGAATGCACCGACATCAACAACAATATGTTTGCCTATAACGAAGACGGCCTGGCGTACATCAAGGATGCCACGGCAGGGACTTTCAAACAGTTGGTGATGGCGGCCGAGGTCTGCGCGCCGGAAATCATTCATCCCGGCGATCCACTGAATCCGGGTGAGAAAGGTCTGGACAGGCTTATCGAACGCGCCGAGCCGTTTAACTGAGCCCTGCAATCGAGTATTCAATGAGCATCCTGCAATGACACTGTCGCGCCCGCGCATAATTGATTCGAGGTTCCCTAGTTTCAAACACGGCGTACATCCTCCGCAGAACAAGGATATTACTTCGGGCAGAGCCACCCGGCGCATGCCGTTCACCGATGAAATCGTGCTGCCATTGACGCAGCACATCGGGGCGCCGGCAAAAACCCTGGTGCAGGCCGGTGATCACATAGAACGGGGTGACGTGATCGCTGAAGCGGGTGGATTTGTGTCGTCCCCCATTCATGCCTCGGCTTCCGGGGCTGTGAAAGCGATTGAACTATGGCCGCACCCGGGCGGCGGCATGGTTCCGTCCATTCGAATCGCAGTTGATCCCCACTCCACCCAACTGCAGAGGCCACGCGTGGTTCCGCATTGGCAGGACGTGAAAGAGGAAGATCTTTCCAAGGTGATATTTCAGGCCGGCATCGTGGGCCTCGGGGGGGGCGGCATTTCCATCCCACGTCAAGTTGAACCCGCCGGAGGATCAGCCGGTTGATGTACTGCTGGTTAATGGATGCGAGTGTGAACCCTACCTGACCTCGGACCACCGGACCATGCTGGAGCGGCCGGAGCAGGTCCATCTGGGTACGCGGATTATGCTGAAAGCGCTGGGCATCGAGCGCGCGGTGATCGGCATCGAGGCCAACAAGCCCGACGCGATCGAAATCATGCGCAAAACAGCTCCGGATGACCTGGATGTGACGGTTCAGCCCCTGCAGGTCAAGTATCCGCAGGGAGCGGAGAAAATGCTGATCAAGGCGGTCACCGGCCGTGAAGTCCCTTCAGGCGCCTTTCCAAGTTACATCGGCGCTCTGGTGCAGAATGTAGCGACCATTTCCAACGTGGCCATCGTGTTTGAAACCGGGCAGCCCCTGATCGAAAGGATTATCACGGTGACCGGGGGCGGCATTCGTGAGCCGGGTAACTGGATGATTCCATTCGGCACCAAGCTGCGTGACGTGATCCAGGCTTGCGGCGGGTTGACTGATGATGCGGCCGAAATCCTGTTCGGCGGCCCGATGATGGGCCTCAGCCAGTCGAGCCTGGATGTACCGATCCTGAAAGCCACGGGCGGTATCCTTATTCTTGCCGAGGACGAGTGCAAGCGCCAGGAGATCCTGCCCTGCATCCGCTGCGGAAAATGTCTCGAGGCCTGCCCGATATTCCTGAATCCTCAACTGCTGGGAGACCTGGCGAAGGTGGAGCGTTATGAAGAGATGGCCCAGGAAGCAAACCTGAATGATTGCATGTTGTGCGGTTGCTGCTCCTATGTCTGCCCGTCAAATATTCCCTTGTCCCAGTTGTTCGCCATGTCTAAAAACCAGCTGACCAGGCTGGCGGCAAGCGGGGCTGCAGCATGACAGATTCCATCGTCAGGGTAACGGCCTCACCCCACGTACGCTCAGCCGAGTCGACTGCGCGCATCATGTGGTCGGTGGTGATCAGCCTGGTGCCCGTTATCGGCGCATCGGTCTATTTCTTCGGACTCAGCGCCATATTCATTCTGCTGGCAAGCAGTGCGGGCTGTCTGCTGGTTGAGCGCCTGTTCGGATCCCGCCCGGGTTCGCTTGCGGACGGGTCCGCGATGATTACAGGCCTGTTGCTGGGCTTGACGCTGCCGCCGGGTTTTCCGCTCTGGATGGCATTTCTGGGCGGCGCTTTCGGGATGGCCTTCGGCAAGTTGATTTATGGCGGCCTCGGGCAAAATATCTTCAACCCGGCCCTGGTCGGGCGCGCCTTTTTGCAGGCTGCCTTCCCCGTGGCGATTACTACCTGGCCGGCCAGGACCGGGCACTGGTGGACCTTGCAGGGTGATATTTTCGCGTGGCCTTTCTTCAGCCCCGAGGTGGACGCCATCACGGAAGCGACCCCGCTGGGCAATCTGAAATTTGGCGACGATCCTGTTATTACCCCGCTTTTTGATTTGTTCTTTGGAACCACCGGAGGCTCGCTGGGTGAGACCTCTGCCTTGCTGCTGTTACTCGGCGGCCTGTACCTGGCGCTCCGCGGGCACTTGAACTGGCATATACCGGTCAGTGTTTTTGTTTCCATCTTCGTGCTTTCGGGCCTTTTCTTTGCGCTTGGCATCTCGCAGTTTCCGCCCTTGTTTATGCTGTTTTCGGGCGGTGTGATGCTGGGTGCGATCTACATGGCCACCGACATGGTGACCTCGCCTGTCAGCACCAAGGGTTGCTGGATTTTTGGTTTTGGAATTGGCCTTCTGACCGTGCTGATTCGAATCTGGGGCGGCCTGCCGGAAGGCGTGATGTATTCCATTCTCCTGATGAACGCCCTGGTCCCGTTCATAAACCGTGTGACTCAGCCGCGCCTGTTCGGCGCTTCTCAGAAGAAAAGTAGCAAGAAGGAGGCTGAGTCGTGACCGACAAGGTTCAAACCCAGGATCCTTCGGCGTCTCCGGAACAGGATGCCCCGATCGTAAAAGAAGTTTCCACCTTCCGCCTGATGGCCACGCTGACCGTGGCGGGCGCCCTGGCGGGTCTGCTGATCGTGCTGGTGAATCAGCACACCAAGCCGATTATTGACAAATACAAAGCTGAACAGCTGCAAAAGGCCGTCTACGAGGTGCTCCCCGGGCGTCGTGCGCTACGCGACCTATTACCTGGTCGACGGCACGCTTTCCCTGACGCTTCCGGAAGGTGCAAAGGAGTCAGAGTTCAAGCGCGTGTATCTTGGCTACAATGCAAACAGCCAACTCAAAGGGGTCGCCGTTTCACGAGGGGAGTCGGGGTTCCAGGACGTGGTCCAGGTAATTTTCGGTTTCGACGCAGTCACCGGAAAGCTTCTGGGTATGAAAGTGCTTGAGAGCAAGGAAACCCCCGGTCTGGGCGACAAGATATTCAAAGACCAGGCTTTTGTCGACCAGTTTTTTGCCGGTCCTGATACCCCGCTTGTCCCGGTAAAGACCGGTGCAGGCAAAGGCCTGCCTGGTGAGATCGACACCATCACCGGGAGCCACCATTTCCTCAAAGGTCGTGATCGATATCATTAACCACGGGACTGGAAGAATGGATGCCCGTGTTGCAAAAGGGGTATTCCGGAGGAGAAGCAGTGAGGAAAACGACCCCATCCCAGGATTTAATTCGCGGCATCTGGAATGAGAACCCGGTGCTGATTCAGATGCTCGGATTGTGCCCGGCGCTGGCAGTCACCAACAGCGTGAAAAATGCCCTGGCCATGAGTGCTGCGACTTTTTTCGTGATTTGCTGTTCGAGTGTGCTCGTATCGAGCTGCAAGCGTTTTATCCCCACTGAAGTTCGCATTTCGGCCTATATCCTGGTGATTGCGACCTTCGTGACCCTCGCTGACATGATATTGCAGGCCTATGCGCCCGTGCAGCACAAAGAGCTGGGCGCTTTTATCGCCCTGATCGTCGTGAACTGCATGATTCTGGGCAGGCAGGAAGCATTTTCGGCCAGGAACAATGTCTTTCGTTCCCTGCTGGACGCGGTGGGAACAGGCATCGGTTTTACCATAGCACTGGTCATGATGGGGGGATTCCGCGAGATCCTGGGAACGGGCTCTTTTCTGGAGTACTCGCTGTTTGGGCCGAACTTTGAACCGTGGGTTGTGATGGTTCTTCCGGCGGGTGGTTTCCTGACGCTTGGCTTTATTCTGCTTGCGATGGGATATTTTGAGCAGCGCCATAAGGCGGAGAAAGGCAAGAAAGCGGAGCAAGCAGCATGAGTGACCAGACGCTCTTTTCGATTTTCTTCTCCGCCATGGTCGTGAACAATTTTACCCTGGCCATGTTCCTGGGCCTGTGCCCCTTCATGGGTGTGTCTGCGCGGGTGGAAACTGCTCTGCGGATGGGTTTGGCCAATATCTTTGTCCTGGTGCTGACCTCGCTGAGTGCATGGTTTCTCAATACTTTTGTTCTGGAGTCGTATCCTTTCCTGAGAATCATCTCCTTTATTATCGTGGTTGCATCACTGGTGCAGATCGTGGAGATGGTGGTCAAGAAACTTTCGCCCACCCTGTTCCGGCAACTGGGAATTTATCTTCCACTGATGACAACAAACTGTGCCATTTTTGGACTGGCCATTTTCCAGACCAATCGGGGCTATGGCTTTTTGCAGGGTATTGTTTTTGCGGTTGGCGCCGGGCTTGGCCTGACACTGGCGCTGGTGTTGATGGCTTCAATCCGTGAGTCGATCGAATTCTCGGATGTACCCGGCATCGCCAAGGGAACCGGCCTGGTCCTGATCATCGCGGGAACGCTATCCCTCGCGTTCATGGGCTTTGCCGGAATGTTATGATGAGATTTTCACCGTTGTTGAGCATTCGACCATAAATAATGGAAGACTTCATCGCTCCAGTCATACTCTTGATTGTGCTGTTCGTGGGTTTTGGGCTGACCCATCGGCGCGGTCAGAGAGCGCCCGGCTGTGCCGGCTGCACCACCTGCGCCGACAAGTCCGAGTGCACGAACAAGAGCAAGCTCCGCAAGCCCGTCGAGCCTGACCCGGATGATCTTCTCGAGCAAGCAGAGCCGTACAACTGATGAGTGATCCGGTTTACGAAGACACTGATTACGGGCCCCTGGCTTGTCTGCTGGGAGTTTGGAAAGGCAATGCCGGTGAGGATATCGCCCCCGAACCAGATGGCGATGAAATCAACCCCTATTTTGAAACACTCACTTTTGAGGCCGCGGGTGACGTCACCAATGCTGAAGAGCAGGTACTGGCCGTGGTGAACTATCGCCAGGTTGTCAGCCGCATCAGCACCGGCAAAGTATTCCACGACCAGGTCGGCTACTGGTTGTGGGAAGCCGCCACCGGGCTGATCATGCAAACCCTTACCATTCCCCGGGGCGTGATGCTATTGGCTGGCGGCCGTGCAGTCATCAGTAACGACAGCACTACCTTGAGTGTCGAAGCAAAAGAAGGAAGCACCGAATGGGGTATTATCCAGTCTCCCTTCATGCAGGAAAAAGCCAGGACGCTGGAGTTTCGACATGACCTCACAGTCAAAGGAAGTACATTGTCCTACAACGAAACCACCGTTCTTAAAATCTACGGAATACCCAGGTATCCCCACACCGACCAGAACACTCTGCAGCGACAGCAAGGATGACCGCTAATTGCGTGCGATCTTAGTCGATCGGCCCGAAGCGGACATTGTCATCCCGCACAAAGCATCATTAATCCGGAGAAAGCAGCCATGCGAAAACGCGCGTTTGTCGACTTAGTTATCTTGGGGATTGTGTTTTGGAGTGTTTGGTCGTTGCGGTTCGCCGGCGTAGAGAATAGCGGCTTCTGGTGCATACTGGCGGCCGTGGCTGCGGGCGCTGCGTTAGTTGCGATGCGAAAGGAGTCTTGGCACGACTTTGGTTTGCGCGCCGGAGGCAATGCGCGTTTCGTATTTAGTAGGGCCGGTGAGTCCGCGATCCTGACACTCGTGACAGCTTACGCGGTGATTGGCCTTGCGACCGCGATTGGTTATCCGCCGAGTCAATCATCCGTCCTCACGCAGCAGCCGGAAACCCTTTCGGGGTTTCTCCTTGATATAGTATTTGGCGTCTGGATCGGTGCGGCTATCGGCGAAGAGCTGTTCTTCCGCGGATTCTTGCTGACCAAATTTACGACCCTGCTAGGCGGTGGTCGCATGGCGTTGGTGCTGGCGGTTCTCGCACAAGCGGTCTGGTTTGGTGCCGGCCACATTTCGCAAGGGGTTAGTGGAATGATTATGGCAGGAGTCATTGGCGCCGTTCTGGGTACATATTTCCTTACCCGCGGAAACCGCGCCCTCATTCCTCTCATGATCAGTCATGGATTAATCGACACCATTTCGCAGACGACTTTCTACTTCAGGTGACAAGGAAGCTTGCCATGCAACGTTCGCATCTGAATGGATGCTGAGATAACTGATCGCTGACAGCTTGGTTCAGCTTCGGGTCGCTGGAACATCTCAAGCGGCCATTCGCTGTTATGGCAAGGGGGCTTTCTGGTCACAGGCCTTTCTGCAAGAAAAACTTGACGATTGTCGCAGGATTCATACAGATCAACGCAATCTCTATGTGTCCTACGGACTCCGATGATACCCTGTCTTCGCCATTTATTAGCTTGAATTTCGTAACAAGGAACTCCAATGAAAAAATTGTTCGTCCTGGCCGTATTGGCTCTCCCATTTGTGTTGTCCCCCTCATTTGCAGATGATCCCAAAGAACGTAGCGAAATTGCTGCGGAGTACAAATGGGATCTCAGCTCGATGTACGCTTCGAACCAGGCCTGGGAAGCGGATAAGGAAAAGTTTGAATCCATGCTTCCTGAAATCGGTAAATTCAAAGGCCATCTGGCGGATGATGGTAAGACCTTGCTCGCTGCGATCAAAAAAATTGAAGAAGTCAACCTGATTGTAGAAAACCTGTATGTTTACGCTGGATTGAGCTCGTTCGAAGATCTCCGGGAAGGCGATAACAACGCCAGGTTTTCGGAAGCGCGCACGTTGTACGCTAACCTGGGAGAAGAAGTTGCTTTCTTCAGCCCTGAGTTGCTGGCCATACCCGAAGAGAAACTGGCTCAGTTGATCGATGATACGCCCGGCCTGGATATGTATCGGCACTCGATCGACGAAACGTTGCGACTGCGGGCGTACACCCTTTCAGAAACGGAAGAGAAAATACTGGCCGCTGCGAGTGATCCGTTAGGCAAATTTGGCAGTACGTTTTCAGCACTCGACAATGCGGACATGACCTTCGGAGAAATGCAGGATGAGGAAGGTAATAGCGTTGAATTGACCAGGGCCCGTTACGGCACTTTCATTTACTCGCCGAATCGCCAGGTCAGGGAAGATGCGTGGAAAGGCCTGTTCACAGAATATGAAAAACTTGGTAATACACTGGCCGCGAACTACGAAGGCCACGTAAAAGGCCGCGTTTTTCTTGCCAGGACCCGCGGTTACGATTCAGCGCTGCAGGCAGCGACCTATAACAGTGCGATTCCTGAGGAAGTATATCTCAACCTGATAAAAGCGAGTCGCGAGGGCTCCGAACAACTGCAACGTTATCTTGAGCTTCGCAAGAAAGCACTTGGCGTTGAAACACTGGAAGTGTGGGATCTTTACGCGCCCATTATTGAGCCGACCATGAAGGGCATTGCCTGGGATGATGCCAAGAAAATTGTCGCTGATGCACTGCAACCCCTGGGTCCGGAATATGTCGATCTTTACTGGAAGGGATTTGACGACGGCTGGGTGGACGTATTCGAAACCAAGGGCAAGCGCGGTGGTGCCTATTCCTGGGGAACCTACAGTTCCAAGCCGTATCTTTCGATGAACTACGAAGGCACGCTGAATGACGTCTCTACTCTGGCCCACGAGTACGGACACTCTGTTCACTCCTATTTGACACGCGGTACGCAGCCCTATGTCTATGGCGGCTACCGCACCTTTATCGCGGAGGTCGCTTCAATGACCAATGAAGCGATTCTCTATCAGAAAATGCTGAAAGAAGCAGAGTCCAAGCAGGAGAAAATTTTCCTTCTCCAGACTTACCTGGATCGATTCAGGGGTAGTTTTTTCCGCCAGACTTCATTTGCGGATTTCGAAATGCAGGCACATGCAATGGTTGAATCGGGTAGTGGGCTGACCAAGGAATCCCTGAACCAACTCTATGCCGAAGTTTTTTCAGCCTACTACGGTGATGCGGTGAATACCGATCCTCTCAACGCTAGTGAGTGGAGCCGGATTCCTCATTTCCTACGTAGCGATAATTTCTATGTCTACCAGTATGCGACCTCATTTGCCGCGGCCACCGCACTGGCCAAAATGATCCTGGAAGAAGGTGAGCCGGCCCGGGAGCGGTTCCTCACGATGCTCAAGTCCGGCAGTAATGACTACCCGATCGAGTTGCTGAAGAAAGCGGGTGTGGATATGACAACACCGCAACCGATTTACGATACGCTGGCGGTATTCGAGGAACTGGTAAACGAGTTGGAGCAGAATCTGGAGTAAAAAAGCTACGCGCTTGTGAGCGGAACTCATACGAGCTTAGTTTACGCTGTCAGTTTGTTCGCCTAACGGCCAGAAGCGGACGCTCGCAATCTGCAGCATCTGGCGATTGAGTCTATATTGGGAGGTATACCGGCCGAGCACTCAGACAACTTGAATAAACTCACCCATTTTTACCATGAACTACGGCGCCGCCGGGTTTTTGGCGTGGTTGCCCTGTACGCCGTGGCCGCTTGGGCAGTAATCGAGATCGGCGACATGGCCATTTCGTCCGGCCTTGTGAGCGGCTTGACCACCCGAAACCTGTTCACGCTTGCCCTGATTGGCTTTCCACTGGTCTTGATCGCAGGCTGGTTCTTCGACGTCACCCGCAACGGGGTCTTTCGCACGGCACCGGCTACGGTCGGTGAATCCTATGGTGCCAGTCTGCAGGTCAAAGACTACCTGTTGTTGACAATAATGCTGGCAATCTGGTCCGGGGCGTATGTCTACGTACACACCCCTCCACCGGTGGAAAAATCGATTGCGGTGATGCCATTTGAAAACCGCGGCAACGATCCCGAGAATGCACATTTCGCTTTTGGTATCCACGACGACCTGATGACGCAGTTGCAGCGAATCGGGGATCTCACTCTGATCGCCGCGCCATCGGTGCGGGCCATTGACCCGGATACACCGATACAGCAAGCTGCGCTGAAGCTGGGTGTGGCCTACATTATGAAGGGTTCGGTTGAGCGCATCCTGGACCGCATCCGGGTGAACGTGGTGCTGTTAGACGCGGCGCACGAACAGCAAACCTGGGCTGGCAGCTATGACCGCGAACTGTCGGCGATCAACCTGTTTGATATCAGGGATGAAATCACCAAGGCCATTACCGGCGAGCTGCAGGCCATTCTGTCACCCGCAGAGCAGTCCCGGGTGTTCGACCTGCCCACCACCAGCCTCGAGGCCAACAGCCATTATGCGCGTGGGCGCCAGTTGCTGGTCAATCGCCAACCTGAAGAGCTTGTACAGGCCATGCAGGAGTTTGAAGCCGCCGTCGAGATCGACCCGGATTTCGCATTGGCCTGGACCGGGATTGCTGACGCCGCCCTGTTGTTATTTAGTGCGGGTGCAATGAGCCTGACCGAGTATGGAGAAACCCAAGATCGGGCCGTGATGAAGGCGCTTTCGCTGAATGACCGCTTGGGCGAGGTTTGGGTTGCCTACGGAGATTCACTCGTCCGGGCGGGGGCCTCGAATCTGGAAGAATCCCATGCCGCCTTGGCGGCCTTTGAAAAAGCCATCGAACTGGCACCCAACTATGCCCTGGCTTATCACCGGTATGCCATGAATCTGGATGGCTTGGAGCAGACGGAGCGTCGTCTGGCGCTGTATCGGAAAGCTATTCAGCTGGACCCCATGACCCCGGTTTATCAAAACAATTTGGCAGCCGCATTGCGTGTCCTGGGCCGTGAGGCGGAAGCGATGCAGCTTTATACGCATCTGTTGGAATCGAATCCCGAATTCCCTTTCGTCTACGCTTCAATTGCCGGATTGCATGCCACGGGTGGAGGCATTGCCGAAGCAATCCAATGGGCCAGTGAAGGGCTCCAGCTGGCCCCGGCCCACGCGGCCCTGCTCTCCGATCTAGCTGGTTACTATGTTTCCCTGGAGCTATGGGATCAGGTGGCCCAGGTCCGGCAACTGATGGTTGAACGCCTTGATCCCGGAGATTACCGACTGCCGATTCTGGATTTTGATATTCTGATGCGGCAACTCGATTGGCAGGGTGCGCTAGAGGCTCTCGAAGCTTTTCCTGCTCAATATTCTGAACATCCCTATGTCGTCGCTCTTACCGGCAGAGTCCATTTTGACATGGGCAATATGCAGGAGGCAGGGAATTATTGGGCAAGGCTGGAGAATTGGGCGTATGGGCCAAAAGCTAACGAGGGCAATTGCCGAAATATGCAAGTGATCATGCAGACCGGGGACGAGGTTCGCGGGCGGGAACTTCTGAAGGAGGCCTTGAACTATTTTGAATTCATTATGCCCAGCGTGACCCGGCACACGGATCTGGATGAAAGACGGGGAATCTGTTACCTGCTCGATAACCAGCCCGACGAGGCGCTGGAGTTTTACGCGCAACGGATCGACCACGGCCATTTTGACGATTGGTGGAATATCAGGCTCAACCCATTGCTGGAACCGTTTCGGGAAGGCCCGAGGATGGTCGGCCTCGATCAAAAAGTCGAAGCCCTGATCTCCGAAGAGCGTGAAATGGTGCTTGAAATGGAAGGATCAGAGTACGCTATTCTGAAGGCGCAGTAATTTATGCTCGGTTGTAACGGCTGCTTCCGGCCGGATACGGGGATAGTCGATGATTAAGTGCTGAATTCCGCTATGGGTCGGAAGAAGAGATAAACAGGCATGGTTGGCTGATGGCTGCTTTGCGCCCGATAGCGGAACCAAATTGAGCCTGAATTTCAGTGTCGGTTTGTTGGGCTAATGGCCTAAAGCAGCCGTACCAGCTATTCGTTCTTCTTGCCTGAATGCTGAAAAAAGTGGTTTATACTCCCTATCCGCAGCCGTGGCACCAAGTCGCATCGGGCGTTCCTGAAGAGAACTCCCAGTGGAGGATAAACAATGCAATTATTCCTGAATAGCGTGACTTCAGCCCTTCACCGCGGCGGCATGGCCACAGGCCTTTTGGTCGGGCTGGCCACGGGCCTCGCATTTTCGGTACAAGCAGACACATCGCTCGAGACAAGTGCCGCGCGCATGGAAGGCCGCATCAAGGCGCTGAGCCAGTACGGCAAAAATGTGGATGGCGGCGTTGACCGTGTTGCCTATTCGGATGCTGATATTTCCGGGCACGCATACATCATGGATGAAATGAAGAAGCTGATGCTCGATGTCACCACCGACACCGCAGGCAATATCATCGGTAAAAGAGCAGGCAGTGATGCCGCGTTGCCTCCAATCATGTTTGGTTCCCACATAGATTCTGTGCCGGGCGGAGGCAATTATGACGGTGACGTCGGGGTTGTCGGTGCGTTGGAAGCGGTTTCAATGATGGTGGAAAACGACATGAAAACGCGCCACCCCATGGAAGTAATCGTCTTTGCCGATGAAGAAGGCAGTATGCTCGGCAGTCTGGCTGTGTCTGGCAAATTTGACCCCGAGACGCTCGAAACCAAGTCCCATTCCGGCTATTCCGTTTCTGAGGGAATCGACCGGATCGGCGGGGACCATACCCGCCTCGGTGAAGCGGCGCTGACAAGCCCGATCCACGCCTTTGTCGAACTGCATATTGAACAGGGTGGCCTGTTGGAAGAAAAGGGCCTGAATATCGGCGTTGTCGAAGGCATCGTGGGTATCCGCTGGTGGCGAGTGACGGTACATGGAATGGCGAACCATGGCGGCACCACGCCAATGCCCGGCAGGCGGGACGCGCTCGTCGCAGCCTCAAAACTTATCACCGCGATCAATGCAAAGGTAACCGCGATGGAAGGCCGGCAGGTCGCAACCGTCGGCAAGATCGAAGCCTTCCCCGGGGCGCCGAATGTGATTCCTGGCCGGGTCGAATTCGCGCTTGAAATCCGTGATCTGGACGGTGCAAAAATCCAGAAGGTCTTTGAAGTGGTACAGGCTGAAGCCGAGCTTATTGCCGTGGAAATGGACGTTAGTTTTGATTTTTCGGAGCCCTTTATCGATCTGCACCCGGCACCGACGAACATGACGTTGCGCAAGCTGATCGCGTCTTCGGCCGAAGAATTGGGCTTCAGCTATCAGCTGATGCCCTCCGGCGCCGGGCACGATTCACAGAATATGGCCACCATCACCCCGACGGGCATGATCTTCGTGCCAAGTCGGGGTGGCATCAGCCACTCCCCCGACGAATATACAGCGCCATTGGACATGGCGCGGGGCGCGCACGTCCTCTTGCAGACGCTCCTGAAGTTGAACAGCTACAGTTTTGATTAGGCACACGCAACGGCATTCCGTGAGCAATTTTTGCCTTCGGCTCGGCTATTCCCGAAGTCGATAGTGAGTCCCAAATCTCCGGCTTGAAGCATCCTGGCTACCTTCTATCGTGCAATCGCATCAGCTTATCACCACAAAGCGGAAGTAAAACGGGGCTTGATTTCAAGGCCACTAATAGCTGGAGTCGGCCAATTGCGGTCATTACCATTTCATTTTTTGTAGGCATTTCTCGTCGTGCTCTGCGAGTAGCTTGGCAAGACGATCGGGTTGCTCGATTACAACAGCATGGCCAGTACCCTCTAGCAGCCGAAGCTCTGAGTCTTGTATAGCTTCATCCAAGACCGTCGCCCCCTTTGCGGGAACCATCATGTCCTCGACGCCTTGAATTATTAAGGTGCATGCCGTTACTGCTTCTGGCTGAAAACCGTCAAACTCTTGATAGCGCTCCATCACTTCTCTGACGAATGTATCAGGCACGCCGGGCATCGACAGCCCTGCAAACGCTTGTCTGAGAAACGCGTCGTCGCCGTGGTGCGGGTAAAACATCGCCGCGTTGCCCGGTCGACCAACCCGCATCGAAACAAACTCGGTACCCATCATCCAACGCATAACCGGTGCGGAAAATAGCAGCCGTTCCGCACCCTGAGGAGGATCTACTCGCTCCGAATTGTCACCGATACTGGAAATCAGAGCGAGTCGGCTGAACGCGTGTGGATCCAGCCGCCCGGCTTCAAGCGCAACACCGCCCCCATACGAGTAACCAATGACATAGGGATCGTCGAGTTGCAGTGCGTTAATCAGCTGCAGCAGCTCTCGTGCATTTTCTGTTGGGTTGGCAGGCGTATCGAGGTTGCGCCTGCTGGAGTGACCGTACCCAACCCTGTCATAGGTGATTGGGGCGAAACCACGCTGCTTCAAAGCGAGCGCCAATGGCCGCATCATGCTGCCAGACCCCGGACGCCCGTGAATCAGCACTACGGGTCTTCCGCTACCTTCCCGATAAACATTCAGGTGGTTGCCGTCCGAGAGATCCACTTGCTGCCCTGGAGATGGAGCGTTGGCCCGGTAATCGGAGAGCCCTATCCACGGCCCGATGAATGGGACGACGACGACCAGGATTAAGAGCAAAAGGAGAATCTGCAGAATCCGCTTTAGCAACTGGGTACAAACCTCCTATAGTCAATGTCCGCTTTGGGGTCAAAAGCAGCCTGTCAGCAGTTTATCACCCGAATGGCTGCTTCGGGTCGGGAGCAGAGATAACGCTCATAGAAAGCTACATTCCGCTTTCCGCTCGAAAGCAGAAGCAAAATTGGCATCGATTTCAGTGTGAGTTTGTTCGGCTAACGGCCAGAAGGGGACCTCGCCACACGGTTTAGGCTTACATCACTTACTCGCATATACAGCATCTACATGACTGGCGAAATCATTCGCATACCATTCCCTGACTTTTGCCCAGGATTCTGCAGAAAACTGATTCGTTAGAGAAGCGACATAGAAATTGTTCCAACCTTCCCATTGCACGGTCGAGAACACACCGTCACGGTAGCGGTTAAAAGCGATTTCCCATGTGCCAATCTCCTGCAGCTTGTCCCAATAAAAACGTTCTTGTTCTTCTGCAGATAATTCCTTATTTTGATTAATTTTTACGTAGATTGAAGCCATACCAGGGCTGCTGACAATATCGCGAACTCTCGCAAACTGAAGTTCGGATACGAAATTATCGTTACTGGCCTGCATTACCACTGTATTTTTATTAACGCTAAAGGCTAAAAAGAGGAGAGAAATAACCACCGCGACTGTTCCAATGATTTCCGATACTGCAGCCCACTCGGTCAAACTGAGTTTACTCATAACCTGGCTCCTGTTCATTGATGCTCTCTAACAGCATAAGTCCAAAGATGAAATGCTGCTATGGCGGGGCCCGCTTCGTAAGCAGTCAGAGTCCTGTCAATCGGACTGGGTCGCGTTGAACTGAACGGCTGGTAGCCGATCGTAGCGATTGTAGTCGGTACACATGCTCAATTCTGGAACGTTGCGTCGCCGAAGTCTGGACACTCCTCTACGGGCTCAGGGTTTTGAATGTCTCGTCGGCTATCAGCCAACCAACACTCATCGAAGATCGAGCAATAGCAATACGTCATGTAGTTTTTTGGATTGGCAATTACTGCCTGAATTCGTCAATGACATCGTAAAGCCCGCTGATTCGCCCGAGTCATAATCTATTATTGACATCTGCACGAATGGCCACACGCTCGCTGCCGTCTGCTGTCGAACCGCCGCAGATTCAGTCAATGCAGCGTACAGA
>PVMK01131074.1_pt1 | contig 20687 bp, 15 predicted proteins | sample 1853481 | NCBI WGS metagenome assembly PVMK01 (sample SAMN08533507, study PRJNA380276) | Marine sediment metagenome, whole genome shotgun sequencing project.
TCTTCAGCATAGCCTTCTCGCATCCAATATAATCCCCTGTGCACAACCAAACTATGTAAATCCTCAAAAAGTAAATCTCTTACACGGAATTTATTTGCTTCATGATTTATTGATAGAAAGGTATTAGTAGATATTTTAATCTTATCCCAATAAGCTTTGGCGACACTAAAATCCATCTCTGTCAAACTGTCAACATTCAAGACTAGATCGTATGTTTTACTTTCAGCTAAGAAAGTTTCCGGTAAAACTATCTTGGCTCTATTTTGAGCATCAGCGAACTGCTCGCCATCTAAACAGATGTTCTCTTCGCCAAGTGTTCTCCCCAAAAAATACGCTTGCGCCACCGTAGTAATTGGAAGGTCTACAATCGTATAATCTTTTATCCCCAACTCATTTGCATAAAAGGATGTACGGCCCAGCCCCGCTCCAATTTCAAGTACACGCGGATTCTGAATTCCATCTAGTAGCTGTTTTATGCGCCATGCTTGATAAAGTGCTTGCGGAACCCGATAGGAAATTACTCCCCGAGAAGAACCTACTCCATGTTCATTTGTAAATGGATTAGGCATAGAAAATGGCGTGCATGCCTTATCTAATTCGGCTAATACATCCTCAGTCTTCCAAAAAATCCTTTTTTTAAATTCACTCGCTGGATAATCCATAGAAACCGCCCCGACTGCTTCGGCAAATCTTACTAGGCCATCAAGGCAATCTTTCGCATAGACATTCCGTGCCCTTTTCTTACGAAAAACACTGTGAAAAGATTTAGTTAATATGTCAAATCCGTAGAACAAATCACTAATTTCAGGGTTTCTGAGAATTTCAGTTACTGTTCTCTCGTCCCCATTGATTAGTGCTTGATGGATGGGTTGGTGATATTTGGTAAAAAAAACTGTCCACATCGACTTGCCTAGATCTGCCTGGTTCGCTCTTTGGTATGCCGTGATTATTCTTTTGATAAGTTTTTTGTCCTCAACTGGGCTATTTACTATACCTTCTGCAACAGCTGCATTAGCATCTAGCAAACTTTCTGGGTGAAATAGGCTGGGTTGATTAAAGTCAGCAAACATTTTTTTCGTCCTCAGGAACTCACGTATTTTATGCAGTGGTCCACGTGGTCTGACTTTCATACTTTCTTTCATATTTTCCTTTAAAACAGAATTAAAAATATGGCACAGATATAGTCTCAGAACACCATACTCGACTATGGATCGGTATAGCACAACATTCCAAAAAAATACCGCAAATGCAAATCTTCATACTTTGCCTTACAAACACTAAATTTAATCTACAAGTAGATTGTAGCTCCTCCATTTTCATGCTTAAAAATAGGAATGATAGGATACACTTCCGCAGAAAACCTAGCGAACAGATTTTTACCTATAAATTACATAACAATGTCGAAATCAGCATAGCAGCTTGTGGCAAACTACTACATCTTGATAGTAAACTGCAAAAGCTACCGAAATGTTAGAACTATACCCTTCATTTTTCTCTATAAAGTTTCATTGATAAAATATTTGTACTCACCTGAGTCTAAACTGATTAAAAAGGAAAATATTTGATGAATATTTTTGTTGTTTCTGTAATTACGACGTTTATATTAGCTATTGCTGGTTGCGATAAGAATGTACCTGACGATGCAGACAAAATGAAAGCACCGGTTGTTTTGGGAAGTGAAATAACACTTGAAGGAGAGCTTCCATCTTTACTGACAGAGGGATTAACTCCAGAAGAAAAATATAAGCTTACCGAAAAGATACTACCGAATGCCTCGCCTGATGACCCAACGCCAGAAGAAAAATTTCTTAAATTGAGAAAAGATGCTGACTCAGGAGATGCTAAAGCACAAAATACTCTTGGGGTGATGTATTTCACAGGTGAAGTTATCTCTAAGGATGCCTCTGGAAAAATATTGAGCAACGATCCTGCTACAGCTGCGGCATGGTTTCATAGATCTGCCCTACTAGGTTATGCCAAAGCGCAATTTAATCTTGGCTTGATGTATGCCAATGGTGAAGGTGGTTTAACCAAAGATACCGTAAAGGCTGTTGAGTTTTTTCGGGAAGCTGCCATCCAGGGAAATGCTGATGCACAAAATAATCTTGGCGCTATGTATCACCTAGGTGAAGGCGTAACGAAAAATATTGCCAAAGCTAAAGAATGGTATACAAAGGCTGCCGCACAGGGGAATGCCGATGCACAGGCTAACCTCGATACGATGAAATAACAAATACTAGTTTTTCTGAGAATCGGGACATCGCCAGAATCATGTTTCTGAAAAATATGCTCCTTTTTAAATTAGAATCTATCTGTGATTACTGCTTCACTCATGGCTATTCTCCCGTCTCTAGCCCATGCATCCTTGACCCCCTTTTCCAATGGTCACAAACATAGCTACAACGTGATCTACAGGCAAGTTGATAAGCTTCCCCACTTTATCAAAGTCGAAACCAACCATCGGACATGAAGCGTAACCCATCTCTTGAGCCGCTAACATTAGGGCCATTGCCACAATACCACAGGAACGCATCGCCTCATCTCGCTGTACCTGCTCATGCCCATTATAAAATTGTTCAATCGCAGGAAGAATAAATTCCTGGACCGGTTGTGGTGCGTTTCTCCAATAGCGCGCGGGCTCCCTAGCCCATGACTTCAAATCCGCAGTCAATACTATGAGCAATGAAGCATCGGTAACCTGTGCCTGATCCCAAGCTACCGCACGTATCTGACGTCGCAACTCGGGATCGCGCACCATCAAGAAACGCCAATTCTGAATGTTGAAGGAAGTTGGAGAAAGTAGAGCAAGGGACAAGAGTTGTTCGGTCTCATCTTTACTGATTCGATGACTAGGGATCAAAAGCTTTGATGGCACGACGTGATTTGATGGCAGTTGAAACATTCATGCTATTCCCCTATAAATAAAAAAACATACATTCCAAAAGGTTCCCTGGTAAAAGAATCAAGGAATAGCATTGTGAGTAGGTCCAGTAAATCTTTCAAGTATGATACTGAAGCCGCCCACAGGATAGTTACTTGGTAGCGTTATATATATGATCTATTACATAAAATCGTCGACTATCTGTATCAGATACCCCTACTCAAGCAGCATCCCTTCTTAACCAAAATCGCGCTATGGTGGCCTACTTATTGCTTTAAAGAATTTCCATTTCACGCAAAATATTGCAACTTTTCATGAATATTAGTAGTCTTAGGTGCTATACGTTTAATATAGCCCGTTAACCAAGGAGAACATATGCAACCTGAACTACGATTTCCAACCCAAACACCTCAGACAAAAGAATTTTTAATTGTACGTAACAAAGTTTTACGTAATACCTTCTGGATGCTTGGTCTGACCATGATTCCAACGATAATTGGTGCAATGATTGGAATGAGCACGAGTCTCTCTTTCTTTGCTCAGTCCCCTATTATGGGCATGGTAGTGATGTTGGCTGTGATGTTTGGATTCATATTTGCAATAAGGGCCGCCCGAAACAGTATATGGGGAATTATCCTGCTGTTTGGATTCACTTTTTGTCTTGGTTGGTTCCTTGGACCACTACTTAATGCTGCACTACAGTTCAGCAATGGCCCCCAATTAATAGGTCTTGCTGCCGGAGGTACCGCTACTATACTCTTTGCTTTAGCGGGATACGCCACAGTGACACGCAAAGACTTTGGTTTTATGGGAAATTTCCTGTTTGTAGGGATAATCTTATTGTTAATTGCAATGGTTGCAAACATATTCCTTGCGATACCAGCAGCATCTCTGGCTATCTCAGCAATTGCAGTATTATTATTCTCCGGATTTATTTTGTATGACGTAAGCCGCATTGTAAACGGTGGTGAAACGAACTATGTGATGGCAGCACTTGGCATGTACCTTAATATTTTTAATCTCTTCGTACATTTGCTTCATTTGTTGATGGCGTTTGCAGGGCAGAGAGACTAGTCTCCTCATAGGACTTCTCTTATATAGGGTGGCTGATAAGCCACCCTTTTCTATTACACTTCTTATATTTGGAATTGATAAAACGTCACTAAATACTTATTTAGTATGCCACTGAGTCAAAAACTCTTTCCAGTGTAGTTCGCTAGATTTTTTCAAGGTAGCACGAACCAGTTCATTTTCATAAAGATATTGTTCATCGTCTAAAATACCACGAAGGAACTGGAAGCGCAGAAACAAAAGATATGTATTTACTACATCAGTTTCACAGTAATTCCGAATCTCTATAATCTCACCACTCTGGAAGGCGTCCCATACCTGTGAACCATCCATTCCAAGCTTTCCTGGAAAACCCATCAGCCTGGCTAGATCGTTGAGTGACACGTTAGCGCGTGGCTGATATAACGCCAGCAAATCCATCAAATCTAAATGTCGGGTATGATAACGGCTTAGATAGTTATTCCATTTAAATTCCCGATCATTCTCACCCGACTCCCAATAGCAACGTGCTTGGATACCATTAATCATGCTGCGATAGTGTAGTACCGGTAAGTCAAAACCGTTACCATTCCATGAAACCAATTGTGGGGTATATTTATCGATACCCTCAAAGAATCGTCGTATAAGTTCTTCCTCAGTATCTTCCGTACTACCCAGTGACCATACACGAAATTCATTTTTGTCACGAAGTACACATGAAATTGCAATAACTTTATGCACGTGCAGTGGCAAAAAGTCATTTCCAGTAGCTTGGCGGCGTGACTGAAATGCCATCTCGGCAATATCGGCAGGAGCAAGATCAGAGCTAAGCTCGTAAAGCTTACGAAGCCCCTCAATATCGGGCACGGTTTCAATGTCAAAAACAAGAACCGGAGTCAAATTTATATCCTCTCTTAATAGGCTTGTGGCTTTAATTATTGCAGTTGTAGAACAAATTTTTAGCAGATAGTTTTACCTTGGCTTTTCCTATTGTCTATCATATCTTTACAGTTCCTATACTTCATCTAGTAGCTTATTTTCTGCTTCTACACGATGACTATGGATGAGTAAATATTCTTTGCAAGTTGCAAAAAAATACTATGCTCTTCTACTGTATTAATCCTACTGTCTTGAGTCAGAGAAGACTCCAGTTGAAAGATAACGGTCACCGCGATCACACACTATGAAAACAATTACCGCATTTTCTATTTCGGCGGAAATTTCAAGCGCCACCGCCAATGCACCCCCAGATGAAATTCCAGCAAAAATTCCTTCTTCACGAGCCAGACGTCGTGTCAAAACTTCGGCCTCATCTTGAGAAACCAGCACTATGCGATCAACTTGCTTAGCATCATAGATTTTAGGAAGATATGTCTCTGGCCATTTCCTGATGCCAGGAATCTGAGCGCCCTCCTGCGGCTGTACTCCAATGATCTGGATTGTCGGATTCTTTTCCTTGAAATATCTAGCGCAGCCCATGATAGTGCCCGTAGTACCCATACTACTTACAAAATGAGTAATCTTTCCTTCGGTGTCACTCCAGATTTCAGGTGCAGTCCCTTTGTAATGTGCTAATGGATTGTCAGAATTGGCAAATTGATTAAGGATGGTTCCACGTCCCACATTACACATATGATCTGCCACATCCCGCGCCTCCTCCATTCCGCCCTCCTTCGAGGTCAACACGATCTCCGCGCCATATGCACTCATAGATTGGCGCCTTTCTATACTAAGATGCTCGGGCATCACTAATACCATGCGATAGCCCATCATCGCAGCTACCATTGCTAATGCTATACCAGTGTTTCCACTAGTAGCTTCTATTAGGGTATCACCCGGTTTAATGTCCCCACGCTTCTGTGCATTTAAAACCATTGACAACACCGGGCGATCTTTTACAGACCCTGCAGGGTTATTTCCTTCCAGCTTAGCAAGAATAACATTGCTAGTTTTCCCTGGTAGGCACTTGAGCCTTACCAAAGGCGTGTTACCGACAAAGTCTTCGATGGACTTGAACATGGGAACAATATTCTTTATAGGTCTCTGAGTCACCAAACAATCTATGATATTTTAATTCTGCTGAATTATTGACCGTTTTTCCGGGAACCATGCACTAAAAGAACTACCCTTACCAGGTTCACTAGCAATTTCCAGGTGCGCTTGGTGACGGTTCAAAACATGTTTGACGATAGCAAGCCCCAAACCAGTTCCACCAGTTCCTCGTGAACGACTAAGATCTACCCGGTAAAAACGTTCCGCTAGGCGTGGAATGTGCTCCCGATCAATGCCAATACCGCTATCCTGTACAGTAAATACGCCCCGCCCATCATGACTTTTCCAGCTCAGAATGACTTCTCCACCATCGGCAGTATAGCGTATAGCATTGCTGACAAGATTACCAAAAGCACTTCGTAACTCGTCTAGGCTTCCTAGTAATTTCATATCAGTATCAAGATTAAGTTTGATATGATGACGCCCAGCACTTAAGGATTGCGCCTCTTGATACAACTCATGCAACACATTAGCAACATTGACTTTTCCCTCTCGTACCTGGTTTTGAGTATTCTCCAGCCGAGATAGGGTCAGCAGATCTTCTACTAAGCGTTGCATACGCTTGGTCTGATCAGTCATAAGAACAAGGGCTCGTTTGCCCATTTCAGAAGATATCCAGTTTTCTTCCGACAAGGTTTCAAAAAACCCACCGATCACCGTGAGTGGTGTGCGTAGTTCATGTGAAACATTGGCAACAAAATCCCGCCGCATGGTTTCGACTCCTTCAAGACGGGTTATATCACGGCTGATTAATAGTTTCTGCTTATCTCCATACGGTACTAATTGTAGAGAAAGAATCAACTCCTGGTGCCGTGCTTGCTTGATTATCAAAGGTTCACTGTAATTGTGAGTTGCAAGGTACTCGGCGAACTTAGATTGACGCATCAAGAAGGTAATTTGCTGGCCAGCATCTCGATTGAAATCTATCCCGAAATGCTGTTCAGCCACTGAATTACACCATTCGATGCGATCTGTCTCATCTAGAATCACCACACCTTCCGGCATCGCCGAAGTGGCACGCCGAAGACGCTCTAAAGCTAAACTTAATTGCTGGTGACTTTGGCTCTGATTACGCATAAGGCGCGCTAAGCGTGCAAACACATCCCCCCATGTACTGGAACCATCAGGCAACGCAGCAGATGTAGGTACAGGGATTTGCAACCACCTGTCCAAAGCTGTTAGATAACGTAGGTGATAAATGACTAGCAGCAACAGTGCTATGCTATAGAATAACAACGCTATGACAATATCAAAAATCACCCATAGACCACCAGCCACAGTAGTAAGTAGAGTGATAACAACTAAGCCCCCTGGGAAACCGGACACGTAAGTTATTCCAAAGAATAAAGCTGGATCATTATCTCCATATTATCCCATACCCTATGCCCTCCCGACAGACAGTCGGTAACCAGATCCTCTTACGGTTTGTACCAATCCATCCTTATCAACAGCTTCCAAAATTTGGCGTAATCTCCTTATATGCACGTCAACGGTACGATCCTCAACAAAAACATGATCGCCCCACACTCCATCGAGTAGTTGTGAACGTGAATGTACCCGTTCTGGGTGAGACATCAGGAAATACAATAATCGGAACTCAGTGGGACCTAATATCACTTCTTTGTTGTTTACGGTCACGCGATGAGTGATGGGGTCAAGACTTAGCCCACTAATCTCAACAACGTCATCAGCAGCCTCTGGTAAACGTCGACGCAGAACTGCTTTAATCCGAGCAATCAACTCACGTGGCGAAAACGGCTTGGTGATGTAATCGTCCGCACCGATCTCCAACCCTGAAACCTTATCACTCTCTTCAGCGCGTGCAGTAAGCATAATGATAGGAATATTCTTGGTGCGAGCAATGCGCCGTAACAACTTGGCAAATTCAATACCACTCATTCCAGGTAGCATCCAGTCGAGCAACACCAAATCAGGCAGAACATCGTTCACTATCGTCATTGCCTGCTCTGCATCCCCCGCACATAAAGTAACATGCCCAGCCTGCCGCAGACCATACGAAATCAATTCTTGAATTGCTGGTTCATCTTCTACTACCAGTATTGTTGCTGCCATTGACACCTTCCTTTAATAACTCGGATCTTCTATCTTAATACTGTAATCGTATAAAAACATTATTTCGATTTTGTGGCAAGCAAAGAAACTAAAAGCCCTAGCTTGATTATTTTAATAGAATAAATGGAAAAAGTTTTTCGTGAGACACTCTGTGTGATTTCTGTAAGGTTACTATCCGAGTTTGGCAACCCGTATCTTATAAGACCATAATTGCCCGATAATCACTAACATTAGTACGTGTGGGATTGGTGATGACCAAATCACCGATCTGCTTAAAAAAAGTATGGGTGTCATTGTTGGCAAGTAAGGTAGCAGGGTTAATGCCTAGCTGTTCTGCTCGGTACAATGAATCTGGTTCAACCATAGCACCTGCATTGTTTTCCAGGCCATCTACTCCATCTGTATCACAAGCAAGAGCGTAAACTTTCCTTGTTCCGGCCAGTTCAATGGCAAGTGATAGCAAAAATTCTGTGTTGCGCCCACCATTTCCTTTTCCATTTACGGTAACCGTAGTCTCACCACCTGAAATTAGCACTACCGGGGGTCTCCATGGATGTCCGTATTGACGAATTTCATGTGCTAATGCCGCATAAACCTTGGCAACATGGCGCGCTTCTCCAGTAACTGTGTCACCAAGTATCGCGGCGGGAATACCCTTGCTTCGAAAAAAATCTCCTGCTGCCACGAGAGAATTATGGGATGTGGCAATCACTCGGTTCTCTACATTTTGGAAAATGATGTCCCCTGGTTTTGGTGTCTCATTCAACTTGCTTTTGGCACCAGAAATCAATATTTTTATTATAGATATAGGCTTACTTATTCTGTAGCGTTCAAGTATCGCAAGCGCATCTTGGTAAGTCGTTGGATCTGGCGCACACGGACCAGAAGCAATATTAGCCGGTTCATCTCCAGTCACGTCAGAGATTATCAGTGCCAGTATCGGCGCACGACATGAAGCTGCAAGTCTCCCACCTTGAATTGCGGAAAGATGTTTACGAACTGTATTGATCTCATGAATCGTTGCCCCGCAGCGAAGCAACTTCCTGGTTACGTTTTTGAGATCATTCATCGAAATGCCAGCTACTGGCAGAGATAACAGGCTAGAACCACCACCACTCACTAAACACAACAGCAAATCTTCAGTGCCAAGTTGTTTAACTTTCACAAGAATTTCACGCGCCACCTGCTCACCTTGCTTATCTGGTTCAGGGTGTCCAGCTTCATATACTGCAATTCTATTTGTCGACAAACCATGATCGTAGCGAGTAATCACTATGCCATCCAGCCCTGCTTCTTTTGGCCAATGGCTTTCCACCGCTAAGGCCATTGCTGCGGCAGCTTTACCAGCGCCCACAACAAGAGTGTGCCCCTTGGGTGGTTTGGGTAAATGCCGAGATACGATATGTAATGGATCAGCGGCGGCAACGGCAACATTAAAGCTATCGAGCAAAAGCTTGCGAGGACTCATTTTTCTTCTCTCACGGATTGCAAAATCAGTGCCGTTCTTAGGTAATGACCGGTAAAACTCATCTTATTTCCTGCAATCTCCTCTGGCGTGCCTTCGACAATGATCTGACCACCACCATCGCCACCTTCAGGACCAAGGTCGATGATCCAATCTGCAGTTTTAATTACATCAAGATTATGTTCGATCACCACCACAGTATTGCCGTGATCACGTAGTCGGTGCAATACCTTTAGCAGCAAGTCGATATCCTGGAAATGTAATCCAGTAGTGGGTTCATCGAGTATATATAGAGTGCGCCCGGTGTCACGTTTTGAAAGCTCCAGAGACAACTTTACTCGCTGAGCTTCACCACCAGAAAGCGTTGTCGCGGACTGTCCTAGGGTAATGTACCCTAGTCCCACATCCAACAAAGTTCTCAGCTTTCGAGCCACCACAGGCACTTGGCCGAAAAATTCATACGCCTGTTCAACGGTCATTTGTAGAATTTCAATGATGCTCTTGCCCTTGTAGTGAATTTCAAGTGTCTCCCGGTTATAACGCATACTATGGCAAACATCACACGACACATATATATCTGGCAGGAAATGCATTTCTACTTTAATCATGCCATCTCCCTGGCAAGCTTCGCAGCGACCACCTTTGACGTTAAAGGAGAATCGCCCGGTACTATAACCACGTTCTCGCGCTTGAGGCACACCCGCAAATAATTCACGAATCGGTGTGAATAACCCAGTATAGGTCGCAGGATTGGAGCGCGGAGTGCGCCCAATGGGGCTTTGATCCATGTTGATAACTTTATCAAAGAAAGCCATCCCTTCGAAAGACTGGTAGGATGCTGGCTCTGTATTGCTACCGTAAAGATGTCGCGCCATGGCATAGTAGAGAGTATTATTGATAAGGGTAGACTTGCCTGAACCAGATACACCTGTGACACACACAAATAATCCTATCGGCAGGTTAAAGTTTATATTCTTTAGATTATTGCCAGAGGCTCCTTTAATTGATAGCCAACGATCGTTTTTCGGCTTAGTACGTTTTTCCGGTAGCTTGATGACTAGTTCCCCGGAAATATATTTTGCAGTAAGTGAATCTACGTTTTTATGGATAGTTTGTGGTATTCCTTGTGCAACGATAAATCCGCCGTGCTCACCCGCACCAGGGCCCATATCTATCACATAATCAGCGGCGAGAATGGCATCCCGATCGTGTTCCACCACGATCACACTATTACCGAGATCGCGCAAATTCTTGAGTGTATCTAGGAGACGCCCATTGTCGCGTTGATGTAAACCGATGGAAGGTTCGTCTAGAACATACATTACACCAGTCAGCCCCGAACCAATCTGACTAGCTAGTCGAATTCGCTGTGATTCTCCACCAGATAATGTATCAGCGGATCGATCCAGCGACAAATAATCTAGCCCCACATTGTTGAGAAACTGCAAACGGCTAGAAATTTCCTTAATGATTCTTTCAGCAATGGCGTGCTTGTGACCTGTCAGTTTCATTTGGTCGAAGAAAATTCTGGCTTGCTTCAGAGGCAACGCATTTACTTCGTATATAGCTTGTCCTCCTACCTTCACATGCCGTGCTTCTTGGCAAAGACGGGCACCTTCACATTTGGGGCAAATCTGGGAGTTAAGATATTTCGCCAATTCTTCGCGAACAGTTAACGAATCAGTTTCCTTATAACGACGCTTTAGGCTAGGAATGACTCCTTCGAAGGAATGCTCCTGCCGGGTCTTGGATCCGCTTCCATTCAAATAAGAAAATTGAATTTTCTCTTTGCCAGACCCACTCAGAATAATATTCTGAATATTAGAAGAAAGTTGGTCAAATGTTACCTCCAGATTAAAATTGTAGTGTCTAGCAAGGCCCTCCAATATCTGAAAATAGAACTGATTGCGCCGATCCCAACCCTTAATTGCGCCAGATGCTAACGACAAATGTGGGAAGGCAACAACTCGCTTAGGATCAAAAAATGTGATCTGTCCGAGACCATCGCACTCTGGACAAGCACCCATTGGATTGTTGAAAGAGAATAATCGTGGCTCTAATTCCGATAGAGAATAACTACACACTGGGCAACTAAACTTGGCAGAAAAAAGATGTTCGTGGCCTGAATCCATCTCTACTGCTAACGCACGCCCATCCGCATGACGTAGCGCCGTTTCAAACGACTCTGCTAGACGCTGCTTGCAATCAGGTGAAATCTTTAGTCTGTCCACCACTATTTCTACAGTATGTTTTTTAGTTTTTTGTAATTTTGGTAGTTCATCGATTTCATAAACCTTTCCGTCTATCCGAAAACGCACAAAACCCTGTGCACACAGCTCGTCAAACAAGTCTATTTGTTCTCCCTTGCGTCCTACCACCAGTGGCGAAAGAATCATCAATCGAGTATCTTGTGGCAGTTGTAGCACATGATCTACCATTTGTGAGACGCTCTGAGCGGTCAGTGTAATCTGGTGGTCTGGACATTGTGGGTCACCCACGCGAGCAAATAACAAACGCATGTAATCATGAATTTCTGTGACGGTGCCAACCGTAGAGCGAGGATTGTGCGAGGTTGCTTTCTGTTCTATGGCAATTGCAGGAGATAATCCCTCGATCAGGTCCACGTCCGGCTTTTCCATCAATTGTAGGAATTGCCGCGCGTACGCTGAAAGTGATTCCACATAACGTCGCTGACCTTCCGCATAAAGTGTGTCAAAAGCAAGTGAAGACTTGCCTGACCCTGATAGGCCAGTAATCACTATCAGCTTGTTACGTGGCAGGTCGATACTGATATTTTTTAGATTGTGGGTGCGTGCACCACGTATTTTGATGAACTCCATCGGCTACCTAATCGCTGGTCAACCTGCTAATATACTCAAGTTTCTAGCGTTTTCCTAATCTGATTGATGTCCGTATCATCATCCTCTGAAAAGATGTCTCCAATAGAATTGCGAGCCACTGCTGGCTTAGCAGGTATCTATGGGTTGCGCATGTTTGGAATGTTCATCATTCTTCCAGTATTCGCGTTTTATGCAGAACATATACCCGGCGGGGACAATTACACGCTTGTCGGTGTTGCTCTTGGTGCTTACGGACTTACTCAGGCAATATTACAAATTCCTTTTGGCTGGTTGTCTGACCGTATCGGGCGTAAACCGGTTATCTATATTGGTTTGGTTCTTTTTGCCGCGGGGAGTTTCATTGCCGCATCTGCCGATGATATTTATTGGGTAATTTTTGGTCGTATTGTCCAAGGTTCGGGTGCAATCTCTGCTGCGGTTATGGCGCTTGCTGCCGATCTTACCCGTGAAGAGCATCGCACCAAAGCAATGGCCGCGATTGGCATGACTATTGGCACTGTCTTTGCACTTTCGCTAATCATTGCTCCTGGATTAAACCGTCTGATCGGTGTACCAGGGATTTTCGCCATGACTGGAATACTTGCATTACTAGCTATGACGGTAGTTTACAAGATCATTCCTAATCCACTAATTTGCCGCTTTCATTCAGACACTGAAGCATCTGCAGGACGTTTCCAAAATGTGTTGCATAACCCTGAATTGTTGCGCTTGAATTTCGGTGTGTTTTCGCTCCATGCGACACTTATGGCATTATGGCTTGTAATACCACTATCGCTGCGCAATGCCGGGTTGGCGGCAGATTATCACTGGCAGATATATTTACCAGTATTGCTCATTTCCATGGCACTCATTGTCCCAGCTATCATCTACGCAGAAAAAAAGGTCAAGCTCAAACCAGTATTTATAGTAGCTGTGTCTGTACTATTGGTAAGCCAAGGATTATTTGTGCTTATGCTCGATTCTATATGGGGCATGGCAATAGCATTACTGGTATTCTTTACTGCATTTAATCTTCTGGAAGCTAGCCTGCCATCGCTTATCTCAAAGATTTCACCAGTAGGCGCAAAAGGCACTGCCATTGGCGTATACAGTAGCCTCCAGTTTCTTGGTGCCTTTACCGGGGCGACTACGGGAGGCTACCTATATGGGCATCATGGTGGCCCAGCATTGTTTGCATTTTGTGGTGTTCTACTGGCATTATGGTTAGTGCTTGCAATAACCATGAAAGCACCTGCTGCAGTACGCACAAAAATGTACCATGTGCAGGAAATGGAAACGAGTAAGGCCAGTGGGTTATCGCGTGAGTTGGCATCTCTGCCAGGAGTACATGAAGCCTTAGTATTGGCGGGCGAAGGAGTCGCTTACCTAAAAGTGGATATGAAGGGTTTTGATGAAACACGAGTTGTTCAATTACTAGAGGGAGAAGTATAAATGGCATCAATCAACAAGGTCATACTTATCGGCAACCTCGGCAAAGACCCCGAGATTCGTTACATGCCTAATGGCGACGCAGTAACCAACATCACATTGGCAACCACAGAAACCTGGAAAGATAAAACGGGTGAGAAGCAAGAAAAAACTGAATGGCATCGAATCACATTTTATAGAAAGCTTGCTGAAATTGTTGGCGAATACTTGAAGAAAGGTCGCTCGGTGTATGTTGAGGGTAGATTGGAGACCCGCAAGTGGACAGATAAGGCAGGCGTTGATCGATACACTACTGAGGTAATTGCAAGTGACATGAAAATGCTTGGCAGCAAACCCGGCAGCAGCTTTGAAGTAGAAAGCAAGAATGACAACACGCCGACATCTAAAGATGCGCCTACCAACAAGAACAGTGGCGGGTTTGGAGATATGGATGACGATATTCCATTTTAACGTTTTGACTGGAAATTACTAATCCTTACCTAGCTAATCATGGCAATAATGAAGTATCGCTGCAACATGCATCAAACGTTGCGATTATGTGCAACCTTTCGTTCTCTTCAAAATAAATAAAAAACCTTTGTTTTTATACAACTTTCAAGAACACAACAAGATATACTTCTTTATTCTTTAGCCTATCCTTCTAAGCGTCAAGATTGGTGGTCTTGAGAGCGCACTACGCGTTCCCATCAACCCCGCTACCATTACCCCTATAATCCCAGCAAATAGTCCTATCAACCATATCCATAAATTAAAGGTGTAAGATAAATTCAACGTATATTTTCCAATAACATAGCCTAGTACACTTGCTCCCATTGCAGCGAATAGTCCAGATAAACCACCAAGTATCGCGAATTCAACTGCCCAAGCGCTAATTATTTGTCTACGCTTTGCGCCCAAAGTACGAAATATTGCGGCCTCGTAAATACGTTCATCTTGGGTAGAGATGATCGCAGCATACAGCACTACTAATCCAGCTAAGAGTGTAAACAGGAAAACAAATTCAACAGCCTTGGTCACTTGCTCAATTACTTTTTGCACCTGTGTGATGATGGCTGCTACGTCTATAACTAGAAAATTTGGGAAAGCTATCACCAGTTGATCCATCATACCCATCTGATGCTGTGGCAAATAAAAACTGGTAATGTAGCTTGTTGGATATTGTTCCAGAACACCCGGCGGTGTTACTGCAAAAAAATTAACACCGAATGAATCCCAATCTACTTTACGTAAGCTGGTTACTTCGACAGAAAATGTGCTGCCCGCAATATCGTAAGTCAACGTATCACCTAAGTGAACACCTATTATTTTTGCAACGTCTGCCTCCATCGACAATACCGCTTTCCCTATGTCTCTGTCTTGCCACCAACGGCCATCCATAATCTGGTTATCGCTACGTATTTCGCTCGCCCACGACAGATTAAACTCCCGCTTCACTAGTCTTTTTGCCCGTGTATTAGAATAATCTTCCGGTGATACTATCCTGCCATTTATAGAAGTCAGTCGGGCCCGTACCATTGGGTGTATTGTCGGTTGTACGATGTTATGCTGATTAAAAAATACTTTCAGAGGCTGCAATTGATCTTCTTGAATATTCACCAAGAAACGGTTGGGAGTTTCAGGTGGCAAACTGGTATGCCAGTTTTGTAGCAAATCGCCACGAATCAGTGTCAAAGTCAGCAAAGCCATCAATCCTAACCCTAATGCTATTACTTGTACCACACTGGTGTTAGCACGTCGCCAAATACTAGCCAATCCATAGTTCCATGATCCTCCTGATTTACTACGTGCATTTGACAAAGTTTTTACCAGAAGAATTCCAAACAAACCAAAAATTGCTATTGCAACGATGAATCCGGTCATAACAAAAATACCTAGACGCACATCACCTGCCTTCCACAAGAACAATACCGATAAAACAGCCAGTCCCAATACATAGCCTGTCAAACTATGGGCATTCGAAACACCAATATCCCGGCGCAATACACGTAGCGCAGGCACGCTTCGTAAATTAAGCAACGGGGGCAAGGCAAAACCTAACAATAACACCATGCCAACTAGTATCCCGTGTACAACTGGTAATAAACTAGGCCACGGTAATTCAACCTCCACCATCGTAGCAAGCCAATAAACCAGAGCCTCCTGAGCGATAATTCCTAGTAAACACCCTATCACGCTCGAGACTATGCCAAGTATGATGAAGTGATACAGGTATAGATATAGTATCTCTGTCTGCCTTGCGCCCAGACAACGCATTACTGCGCAACCATCCAGATGGCGCATAATGAAACGACGGGTGGTAAGCGCTACAGCTGCTGCTGCCAACACTACGCTTGCCATAGCGGCAAGACTTAGAAATTTTTCTGCACGCTCAAGTGCTGCTTTAATTTCAGGACGAGCATCACGAATACCTTCAATTCGCTCTCCAAGCACCAGGTGTGATTGCACCCAATTCCGAAAAGTCTTTACCGACCCAGCTTTACCGCCTATCAGTAAGCGGTATGAAATACGGCTACCTTGCTGTATCAAACCAGTTGCAGGCAAATCAATCGCATTAATCAACACTCGCGGCCCTAGATTGATAAAACTAATGGAATAATCCGGCTCCTGAGTAATCAGTGAAGCTACTGTTAGATGTGCCGTACCAACTTCAATCGTGTCACCTTTTTTTAAAGCAAGACGAGCTGCAAGTTTCTCACCTACCCATACCGAACCAGGTGACGGAATTGCATTTGCAACGTAATCTTTTAAGAATGGCAATCCTCCGTCAATGTTATCTGTAATTCGCAACTCACCACGCAATGGGTACCCAGCAGTTACTGCCTTTATCCCGACCAACATACTGTTTCCCCCCTTAACTACCATGCTGGGGAATTTAAGTGCAGTAGAAGTAGTCAGCCCAAGCTGTATTGCTTTATCAGTGTAATGCTGAGACAGCGGATGGTCGGAGACAATAATTAGGTCCGCCCCAAGTAATTGGTCGCCCTGCCGTGAAAGCGCCAACTGTACCCGGTCAGTGAAAAATCCTACAGTAGTCATACCACCCACAGCGATTACTAGCGCAAATATCAGCACATTTAGCTCCCCAGCATATAAGTCGCGCTGGAGCATACGTAATGAAAGCTTAAGAAGATTCATAAAAACCTATTTCACTGCAAAAAATTAGACGATATACCTAGTCAACCCTCAGTTTTTCCTCCAACCAACTGAACCTGCCGAGTGCAACGACTAGAAATAGCTTCGTCATGGGTTACCAAAATCAACGTGGTACCTCGCTCGCGATTCAGCTCAAACATAAGGTCTATAATTTGAGCGCCGGTGGTAGAATCCAAATTACCGGTAGGTTCATCAGCTAGCAATAACTTTGGATGCGTAACATAAGCGCGTGCAATGGCAACACGCTGCTGTTCACCACCGGAAAGCTGCTTGGGATAATGCTTAAGGCGTGCATCCAATCCAACTCGTCCAAGTAGCTCCAGTGCTACAGTACTTGCATTGTTCGCACCTGAGAGTTCTAGCGGGAGCATTACATTCTCAATTGCAGTCAACACTGGAAGCAATTGAAATGACTGGAATACAAAACCCAACATTCGTCCGCGTAACTCAGCTCGTTCGTCTTCGTCCAATAAGAAAATATCTTCACCATTAAGATATACCTTGCCACTCGATGGCGTATCTAATCCTGCCAGTAATCCTAGTAATGTAGATTTTCCTGAACCAGAAACGCCCACTATGGAGACAGCCTCACCAGCATTTATGTCCAGGTTAATATCCTGCAAGATGGTAAGCTGAGTATCACTATTTCTGACATGCTTAGTCAGGGAGATTGCTTGTACAATAGGCCTTATAATGAAATTATCTGCCATGAAAAACCTTCTAATTGCGCTAAGTATTTTATTAAGTACTACTTCTAGTATCACATACAGCAGTGTAGGTACCAACACTCCGCCTACTGATTTAACCACTATCATGATATATGGAGATAGTTTGTCAGCCGGCTATGGTCTGCCACAGAATGCTGGATGGGTGGACCTGCTAAATAAGAGACTGCAATCGCAATCATCAGTTTACCAGGTGATCAACGTTAGTATCAGCGGCGAAACTACACTAGGTGGTCGCAATCGTATCGAGCAAGCACTTAAGGCACGGCGCCCTAACATTGTTATTGTTGAGCTTGGAGCCAATGACGGATTGCGTGGTCTACCTATTAAATCTATCCACGACAACCTTGAAGCTATTATAGAAGCTTGCCAACGTAACAAAGCAGCTATATTACTAGTAGGTACGCGCCTACCTCCTAACTATGGGGCAACATACACACAAAAGTTTCGAGATATGTACCTACAAATAGCGAAACATCACAAGCTCTTTTTTGTGCCATCTCTGTTTGAAGGTTTCGGAGATAAACTTGAATATTTTCAGCCAGATAGGATGCATCCAAACGAAAGAGCACAAGGAAAAATTTTAAAGAATATATGGAAAGTCCTACATAAAATGATTAATTCTAACTAAGTTGTGAAATTCTGTGCTCAAATGAATATTAATTGCCTATGAATGTTTCCAACTACTACAGCAACTCTGTTATGACTAAAAAATGTGCGACCGCTAATAATTTTTAGTGTAGAACCCCCAGAATAGAAACTCGCTGATCAATCTCCTGCATCATTTGTCGGTAGGCTGGCGCATCAATCCCACCGAATCTCTGCTTGAACTCAACCTCGGGCATAGACTCTGGTAAATCTGACCAAGGTGGCATCAAATCAGAATCTTTTAGTCCTGATGCTACGCGTAGTTGAAGTTGTTGTGCTAACTCTATACTTGCAACTGCTTTTTCACCAAACCTAGTGCCCGCACGATCTGCAGCAATATCGTTGAAAGAGAAACCACTCCCTGTACGAGAATCCTCAATCTCCTTGTACAAACCAACCGCATCGGATAACGCCGTATCAGCATAAGCAGCGATTGTAGCTGAAACCATAAAATGCTTTGCAAAGTCATCGCGGCCACTAACAGTAACCGTCCTTCTAACGGGCCTTGGCCAAGTAGCCGCCTCTGGAGCGAGCGATTTAAGAGATTTACCTAATGTATAAAATGTTACAACTAAAATCGCCGCACGGTTTTCTGCTATAGCATTACTTTTTACTGAGCGCTCAGCTGCAAGACGTAATAATGGCGGCAAAATTTCAGCAAGTGACACCGTTGCCGCCTTATCATTTCGACGACTATTTTTGGTTAGTAGAGAATGATAGAAAAATAACTGCTCACTCTCCTGCTCACTGAGGATCGATGCTTGCATCACTTTAGAAAATCCGCCCTTCCAGTGATAGACCACTTTCAATTCGCTTCGAGACATTCTAATATTCTGAAGTGCATCTAGACCAAGACGATACTCCGGACTCCGTCGCAACCAGCGTATGAGTTGAGGCATGAACATGTCTGTAACTAGATCCGGTAGTACTAGTTTTCCAATGTGCACGGACTCGGGCTTAGGAATTCCCTCTGTCTCAATCAGAGTTGCCTCTAGATTCAGATAACCACCTAGCGGATTCCCCGGAGTAGGGATACTCAAAAGAACATTAGCACTGTGGTCTGCAAGGGTGACCTGCGCACTTCCCTTCACAAAACGGTTCGCCAGATAATTGGCAGCAAGGTCAACGTCCTCGGACTGTACCCTAGCTACCGCAGTCATTCCCGGGTGCACCAGGTAACGATGCACGTCAATAATTTGTTTTGCGCGTTTTACATGTTCGGGAACAAGGATTACCTGACGGTTGATGCGTGGCTTATCTTCGAAAACTGTAAGCAAAATAGCAGCCAGAATAAGTACAGAAGCAAATAAACAAACTGTGAGAAACCAGAGGAATTTATACATAACGATACTGAATTAATTCTAGATTACCGAAATAATCTCTAAACAAAATGGAAAATTAGATACTCCGATCTTTCTCATTGTGAGATCATGATGTCATAGTACTTCGTCCAGAAGCTTCTTTTATCTCTATCAATTAGTTTCTATCTTTAATCTTGTAATTTGAGCAAAAATTAAATATCAAACCTGGAACTTTGATGATGGGACAAGATCTAATGGCTTTTACTAATGATAAAAAAGAGATATCTAAGAAACTAAGCATTCCCTATAAATTTTCAACTACTTGAAGATTAATGGTAAAATACTTCCCTCCTCACTTCTGGAATACAGGACAGTCCGGTATTTTAGGGCATCGCCCTTCAAGAGCTATAATTAAAACTTAGCAATTCCTCTCTTTGCAAATTTGATCACTGTTTACATCTCAGATTTGTAGTCAACATGATAACTATACGCCAATAGAAAAACAGCTTAATAGAAGATTGGAATTAACCAATACCACCAGCCGACATAAGCTACCTGAAGTGTTCTTCCTCTAAAGATAAGCACAAATATGCCGTATACTCTCTTGAATAAAGACCTATTTCACTTTAGAATACAACCCATCTACTTTCTGGAAATTACTGCTAATGGACTATACTCATATGATATCGGGCCTTATTGATTTACCTTGGTGGGGTTATGTTGTAGTTACCTTGGTTCTCACCCATATCACAATTGCTAGTATTACCATCTATCTCCATCGCCATCAGGCCCACCGGGCACTGGAATTACATGCTCTGCCCAGCCATTTCTTTCGTTTTTGGCTATGGCTTACCACTGGTATGGTCACCAAAGAATGGACAGCGATTCACCGCAAGCATCACGCCAAATGCGAAACTACTGACGATCCCCATAGCCCCCAAATCCTTAGCATAGGAAAAGTGGTAAAGGAGGGCTCAGAACTCTACCGCAAAGAATCTAAAAACTTGGAAACCATGGAAAGATATGGTCATGGCACGCCCGACGATTGGA
>PVMK01119557.1_pt1 | contig 20679 bp, 16 predicted proteins | sample 1853481 | NCBI WGS metagenome assembly PVMK01 (sample SAMN08533507, study PRJNA380276) | Marine sediment metagenome, whole genome shotgun sequencing project.
GTCGAAGCCGACGATGTGCAGCTTGTCTTCAGTAATCCCCTGCACCCAGGAGTCGAGATCCGATTTGCCTTCACGGGTCAGTAAGCCATAGGTGCCCATCGACATGTGTCCGCCAGCAATGGCCCAGGCGTAACCGGGGTTGGTTTCGGGCTGGTAAGCGGCGATCTCTAGACCTTTGACATGATAGGCGTAGGATTCCTCACCTAGGTTTTCCGACAGGCGCATTGAACCATGGCCGATTTCCGGCAACTGCCCTTCCCCGGCCTGAATGATCAGTTCACGGATCTTTTTATAATCACCAAAGGTGGCACCGTTAAGAATCGGCGCTTCGGGATGCCGTTCGTTGTAAGCCAGAGCATAGGAGACGGTGACACCAAGGGAGATGGAGTCCATGCCGTAGTTGTCACCCAGTTGAATCAGGCGGGCGGCTTGTCCGGCGTCGTGAATACCGAGGTTGGTGCCGAGCAGGTTAAGCGGTTCGTAGTCGAACTTGGCCAGGAACTCGCCTTTACTGCCATCGGGATTCTTGTCGGAAATATTGTTATGGCAGCTGATCCCGCAGCGGTAACAGGCTTCGGTTTTGATGTCGTAATTCGGCTCGACATTCTCGCGAAACAGTTTCTCAGGGATATCGTTGCCCTGCGGACGGAAGTTATTCACCGGCACGGCGTGGAACTCCTGTAACACATCGTAAGCCGCCCATGTGCCGCCACCACCACCGCGACTGATCGGTTGAATCCGAGCAGAACCGCCGCCCTTGATGACGTTGAGGTTTACGGATTTGACTTCAGGGGTAAGGGGCTTGAGCTTATCATCACTTTGAGCGACCAGGGCGAGGATATTCTTGTAGCCCATCAAGCTACCCATACCACCCCGACCAGCAAAACGGCACTTGTCTTCTTTGGACTTAAGCTGATTCTCAGTTGAAAGAGCTACTGCTCCCATGTAGTTTTGCTGCCAGTTTTCACCGGCTTGGCCGATGGCAGCGAAGTGGGCGTTGTCGTATTCTTTCTGCAGGGCCATAATCTTGTCGTGGGTGGACAGACCGAGCAAATGATCAGCGGGTTTGATCTCTACCGCAGGGTCGCCCGCTATTTCCCGAATCACCACATAGATTGGTTTGTCTGAACGATTCTCAAAGATCAGTTCATCCAGGCCCGTCCACTTGAACTTGGCCCCGAACTTGCCACTACCGGTGGACCACATGGCGGATGGCAAACCTGCCTTCGATCCTTTGATTGGGCTGTATCCGGAAAAATAGGTGCGGATAGCGGTCATCACAGTCGACCCTGTGAGTAACCCGGTATTGACGATCAGCGGGTTTTCATCGCAGTAGGCGTTTGCAATTTCTCGTGCAGCCAAATCCTGAAAGGAACGACCGAAACCACCAAGCACATCCTCCAGGTTGCGGCATGGCACATCATTAATATCAATTTCACCCGTTCGCAGGTCGACGGTACAGCGCTTATAGAAAACTTTTTCCGGCTGATTTGTCGGATCAGTGGTTTCCCATCTCATGTGGTTACTCCTTTTCCTGTCGCGTTGGTTTGTTTTACATGATGATTGAAAGCCCTGTCCCTGGTCTTGCCCGCCCATTTATGGACTCATCAGGATGTTTTTCAACAACCTGTTATCCGCCGTCAAGAAGCGGCAGCAGAACAAGGGCATCCTCATCCTTCAGGGGGCTGTCGATATCCGCATGGATTCCGTTAATCAGAATGATCCCGAGCAAATTCAGCGGAATCTGCAGTTCTTCAATAACGTCTTTGATCCGTGTTCCGTCCAGGCAGGAACAGTCTTTTTGTTTGAAGCGGCCGGTTGAGAACAGACCGATCAGCTTGATATTGACTCTTATCATCGTCTTCAGCTTTTTTTCTTCAGGCTCCAGCGGGCAACAGCCCCGCCATCTCCGGCAAAAAAACCGACCACACCTTGTGGCGCAGATGATCCAAGAACTCGGCGGTGATGAACGCGGACAGCGTAACTTTTAGATTCAGATCATCAATTACCTGGGACGGCAGGATGGATTCGCGTTCATTATTGAAGAAACAGCAGTGCACCATCCTCATATGAAGATGGTGCACTGCATGTCACTACGCGTTTAATTATGAATCGCCCATCCCTCTGCTGCTCGAGATGCCTCCATGATGCCTTCAGAAAGGCTCGGATGTGCGTGGATCATCGTCGCTACATCTTCCAGAGTAAGCTCGGCCTTTTTGGTAAGAAGGACCTCATGAATGAGTTCCGTTGCCTCTGACCCGGTAATATTGCAACCAAGGATCTCCTTCGTGGCAGGATCAAAAAGAATCTTCACAAACCCATCTGCTTTCTCGACGGCGACAGCTTTGCCAATAGCTTGGTAAGGGAACACCGCTTTTCCAAACTTTACACCCAGATCCGTGAGCATTGTCTCGTTTTTGCCGAAGCTTGCAACCTGAGGTTCGCAGTAGGTGGCGAAGGGGATCAGGTCCGGATCCACTTTTTTAGCGGTAGGGTGTCCGGCCATATGCTCAACCGCTATTTCCCCTTCCTTGGAAGCTACGTGGGCAAGAAGCGGAGACTTGACCAGGTCTCCGATGGCGTAGACTCCGGGTGCCGTTGTTTCGTAATAATCTCCTGCTTTCACGTAACCATTTTCGAGCTGCACACCAATTTTTTCGAGATCGAGCCCGTCGGAGTTGGGGGTTCTGCCAACCGCAACCAGGAGTTTGTCGGTCTCTATCGTCTCTCTTGCACCATCCTGGCCTTCCAGCGTAACCTTTAGTGCCCCTTTGGCCTTTTCATATGAGATAGCTTTCGTTGAAGTCTTGATCTTCACTCCCTGCTTCTTAAAGGATTTGGCAACCAACTTCGAAGCGTCAGTATCTTCCTGAGGAAGGATTCTCGGCATCATCTCGACCAGTGTCACCTCAACACCAAAAGAGCTGAAGACATAGGAAAACTCAACGCCAATCGCTCCCGCACCTAGGATGACAATACGCTTTGGAAGGGATTCCATCATGAGTGCGCCGGTAGAAGAAATCACGTTTTTTTCGTCGAACTCGAACCCGCGGATTTCTGCAGGCCTGGAGCCCGTAGCGACTAGAACCTTCCTCGCCGAAATTGTCCGCTCTCCATTAATCGATATCTTGTGTGAAGTCTCAAATTTTGCAGTACCTTCGATGTAATCTACTTTGTTCTTTTTTAGCAGGAACTGCACCCCCTTTGAAAGCTGGCTTGCTGCTGCGCGGGACTTCTGAAACACTTTACTGTAATCGAGGCCGGATTTATCTACAGTGACACCCATGTTGGCCAGGATGCCAGCGTCCTGAAAAATTCGCGCCTGCTCAATGAGGGCTTTCGAGGGGATACAGCCAACATTCAGACAAACCCCGCCGGGCTTGTCCCGCTCCACCACAGCAGTTTTCAGTCCGAGTTGGGACGCCCTGATGGCAGCTACATATCCACCTGGACCTGCCCCAAAAACAATCAGATCATATTCATAAGATTCGCTCATTGGTTCACTCCTTATTCTTTTGGTAATTTCACTTCATCTAACCAATCAACCAGTTTCCCGAGGACGGTTGCCAGACCTGCTTTGCAGTCACATCCATCTAACTTTTTAATCGGGAATCACTTGTCACAGTAGAATTGAAGCAAGGGAGGATGGCTGGGGTGTGAAATTAATACGAGTCAAGCACCCCCGGCAAAGCCGGGGGGTTTCCTACTATACGAATATCAGCCAAAGCAAAAATAGTTTTGCTTCTCCTTGCAACCTGAAATTATTGCAAAGTTGCTTTCTCTCACAGGATCAACAGGTCCGGGTCGAGAATCATTTGGTGGACTTTATTTATGAATATTGCCGAAGGCCCCCCATCCATTATACGATGGTCAAAGGTAAGTGACATTGGCATAACAGGCCTGACTGCAAGCTCGCCATCTACCACTACCGGCCGGTCAACAATTCCTGAAGTGCCAAGGATAGCAGCCTCAGGCTGATTAATGATCGGGGTCTGAAGATGCCACATTGGCGTTAATGTGCCGGTGTTTGTAATAGTGAATGTGCCGCCCGACATTTCTTTTGTGCCCAATTTCCCGTTTCGCGCCTGCTCCATTAAAGCAGAACGAGCTTTGCTGATTTCCCCAAGTGACAGCTTGTCGGCATTCCGAATCACAGGAACGACGAGACTGTTCTCCCCTTCGGAAGTAGTGATTGAAACGGCAAACCCAACATTTATATCATCCCAGATTACAATCTCATTACCAATCAAGCTGGAGTTCATTAGTGGAACGCTTCTCAAAGCCTTGGCAACGACCAGGATAAACAGGTCGGTGTAAGTAATTTTCAGACCCTGTGCCTGTCCCTTTTCCTTGAGCCTCTTGCGAATTGCAATCATCTCGGTCATATCAACTTCAGTAAAGGTAGAAACGGGTGCAGAGACGGCAAGGCTCTGATGCATACGATCGGAAATGACCTTACGGACACCCCTCAAAGCCACGATCTGCTTTACTCGTTTACCATCCCGCTGAGGAGTGGATACTGCAATATCAGGAGAGGATTGATCGCTATCATTCAATGGTTTGGCAGGGGACTGGCCTGCCTCAATTGCCATCAAGACATCCTCCTTTACAATTCTGCCACCAGGACCTGTTCCGGAAATATTCGAATAATCAAGGTTGTTCTGCCGCGCAATGTTTTTGGCCACAGGAGAAATCTTGATCCTTCCCTGGGGCTCCGTCGGGGCCTGGGTCTCTGTCGTGGCGGTTTGAGCTACTTCAAGGGCAGGTTGAACTACTTCAGGATGTGAAGATGCGGCAGGAGCGACCGCATCTGCGCTGGTCCCGCCCTTCAAGGAGTCATACTCGGCTTGAGTTTCCGCAATATACCCGATAACGTCGCCACAGGGCAGTTCGTCGCCGACATTTGCCGTGATAACAAGTTTTCCGCGTGCTGGCGCTTCTATATCGTTGGCCGTTTTCTCCGTATCGATAACCAGAATAACACTATCTTTTTCCACATTATCGCCGTCATTAAAGCACCATTCGGCGATTGTGGCGCTCTCCATAGTCATTCCCAGCTTTGGGATAAACAGATTAGTAATCATACCTATACTCCTTTGATGTCCATAGTCTGCTTCTCAGCGACTAACCTTTAGCCACTACCGACTCAATAGCGGCTACAACCTGAGCAGCTTGCGGAATGACGTACTTTTCCATAGCTGCACCTGCTATAGGCATATTGGCGGAACAGACCCGGCCTACCGGGGCATCAAGATAATCAAATGCCTTTTCCATGATCTGTTGCCCTATTTCTGCGGCAACTCCACAACTTTCAGTATCTTCATCGACGACAACGACCCGGTTGGTTTTCTTCACCGAAGCAATGATGGTATCCATATCCAGGGGCACCAGTGACCTCGGGTCAATGACCTCCACACTGACTTTCCCTTCAAGCTTCTGTGCAGCCTCGAGTGCAAGATTCACCATGTAAGATGTGGCGACAACCGTAACATCGGCACCTTCTCGTTTCACTTCAGCCTTACCGAGGGGAATGATGTATTCTTCATCCGGGATAGCCTGTTTCATGGGCATGCATTTCTTATGGTAGAAGAAACAGACCGGGCTGTTATCGCGAATTGCAGCTTTCATCAATCCCTTGGCATCATAGGGATTGCTTGGCATCACAAGTTTCAACCCAGGGTTATGCATCACCATCGCTGCAGGGATGCGTGAATGCTCAGGTCCATTCCCAAACCCTCCACCTGCGCAGCCCAAAAACACACAAGGGACGTTTACTTTAGCGTTGTGGGCAAAATATTGCTGCGCCGCTTTCATGAGAATCTCATCAGCAGCACAGTAAATAAAATCTGCAAAGGTCATATCGAGAATTGGCCGATACCCTGCCATTGCTGCGCCGACTGTGGCTCCGGCATTAGCCAACTCACTGAGAGGAGCATCCATTATCCGTTCGGCCCCAAACTTCTGGACCAGGCCATGGGTTACCATGAAAGGACTTTCCTGTATGTTTTGGCCAAGAACAAAAACCGTCTCATCCCGCCTCAATTCTTCTTCAATTGCTTCACAAATCGCACTAGCGTAAGATAATTCTTTCATTTTTTTCACTCCGATTAAGGTGCATATACCATGTTGGGCAATCTGGAAGGATCGGGATAGGGACTTTCAATCGAAAAAGCTTCCGCTTCTACACACTTCGCGGTCGTATTCCTCATCAATCTCCTTGATAAGGGCTTTCGTGAGGACCTTTTTCTTGACTAGCTTGTCCCTGAAAAGGTCCACAGGATCTCTATTCTCTTTCCAGAACGCTATCTCTTCCTTATCCCGTGGCTCGAAATGGGATACGTCCGGACGGCCTTCTGAATGGGAAGCGAAACGGAACGTCTTGCACTCGATCAGGGTTGGCCCCTCTCCGTTTCTAGCCCTCTCAACGGCTTCCCGGGTCGCTAAATGAACGGCCTCAACATCCATACCGTCAACGATCACACCAGGCATATTATAAGATTTGGCCATATCCGCTATATTTTCGATGGCCAAAGTGTCACAGGAGGGTGTAAACCAGGCAATGTTATTGTTTTCAACGATCCAGACGACCGGCAGTTTCCAACATGCCGACAGGTTCAAAGACTCATGGAATTGTCCCCGTTGTACAGAGCCATCCCCCTGAAAACAGACAGCGACCTGTCCCTTGCCGCGTTTCTTTGCGGCAAGACCATAACCTGCGGACATAGGCCAAGCTGTTCCGATAGTCCCCCCCAAACCTAAAACGCCAAATTCAGGAACAGCTACATGGAAGCCAGTAATACCTCCACCCCATCCGGTAGCCTTACCAAGATGTTCAGCAACACACTCTTTGGGATCTAATCCCTTTGGAATGGCATATGGCAACCCATGTCCTCTGTGATGGATGTACAAGTAATCGTCTTTACGCAGGCCAGTACAGGCTCCAACCCCAATCGCTTCATGTCCTTCACATCTGTGATAGAACGTCAGCAACTTTCCTTCAGCGCACATCCTGATGTTCAACTGATCATATTTTCTTGTGCGCACCAAATTCCGATAAAGTGACAACAATTCCTGTTTTCCTAATTTTTTCATACTCACTACCCCTTTTACTCATAAATAGCTGATCGTTGAAAGCACCGCCCTACGGCATAAGCATCACGATATATTTTTTAGTTAAACTTTTCAGTAACATTATACTTATAACAATTTGCTGTCAATTTTTTTCGTTGTTTCCAACGGTTAGCCCTTGTAAGCAAGGTGGGCATTATAGGAACTCCTGACCAGAGGGCTGGCAACAACGGATTCGAACGCCATCGACTTCCCAATATGTATCCATTCAGTAAACTCCTCCGGCGCAACATACCGTGCAACCGGAAAATGGGTACTACTCGGGGAAAGATACTGCCCGATTGTCAGAGAAGTGCAGCCAGCCTCACGAAGATCATGAAGTGTTTCCTCTACCTCTTCCCTGGTTTCTCCCATCCCAAGCATGAGCCCCGACTTGACACGAATTCCGTGGTTGGCAGCCCGTTTCAAAACGTCCAGCGAACGCTGATAGTCAGCTTGAGGACGAACGAGAGAAGACAACCGCGAAACGGTTTCAAGGTTATGATTGAACACATCCGGCGCCGCCAGGCATACGCGGTTAATAGATTGTTGGCTTCCTTTGAAATCAGGAACAAGAACCTCTATCTTCGTATCCGGCACGGTCTTCCTGATACAGTCTATTGTTTTTACAAACTGATCTGCCCCGCCGTCTTCAAGGTCATCTCTTGTTACGGAGGTGACAACGGCATAGTCCAAAGCCATTTGTTTCACCGCTTTGGCGACTCGTAACGGTTCGCTCGGATCACAAACTTTAGGTAGGTTGTGTTCAACTGCACAAAAAAGGCAATTCCGCGTGCAATAGCGACCAAGGATCAGAAAAGTAGCCGTACCATTACTGTAGCACTCACCAATGTTCGGACATTTCGCACTTTGACAAACGGTTTCAAGGTTCAGGGTTTGAATGATTTGATCAACTTTTTCTGATTCATCAAAGTGCTTAACGGGAATTTTCAACCAATCTGGATAGCGGCTCTTTTTGCGTTCAGGCATTGAATAGCCAAATGCCCTCTTGAATTGATCAATAAACCGTTCACTTATGGAATGTACGTCCTGTTCCATTCCCAACTCATCTTTAATGGAAGTAATTTCTTCTCCAACAACTCCACAGGGGTTAATCACTTTGAAGCAGGACACATCAGTGTTTACGTTAAGCGCAATCCCGTGGTAAGCAACCCACTTTTTGAGTGAAATGCCTATGCTGCCAATCTTTCGATTATTGACCCAAACACCTGGCGCATCAGGCTTCAATTCAGGTCTCAGATTCACATCGATGAGCACTCCGGAAATCACGTTGAGCAAAGTCTGGACGTACCGATGGACATCTTTTTCTTTGAGCTTGATGATTGGGTAAGCAATCAACTGTCCGGGGCCGTGGAAGGTGCTTTTGCCACCTCTGTCAGTCCGGCATAACTGGATGCCTTGCTCAGGTAGTTCGTTAGAGGGGATAGTTAACTCATCAAAGCTGCCACTTTTACCAATTGTGACAACCGGGGGATGTGAAACCATTAGCAGAGAATCGGAGATCTTGTCATTTATCCTGTCTTGGACCATCTTCTTCTGGATTTCAAGGCACTCTTCATAATCCAGCAACCCTAAATCGATAATTTCAAGTTTTACACCATCATTTCCCATAACGACTTACCTATTTACCGCTAAGAACTCTTTGACTTTGTTGTCCATCTTTTTCAACCTACCTCAATCACCTTGGGGAATTTCGATATCAGGCTTCTCATGCCCAAGCAAGACTCCTTGATCGTGCAATCTGGCGATATCATCCACTTCCCCGGAAACGATGGCATGGTTTGGGCAAATTTCTTCACATGCTTTCTTCATCCCCACTGGACGATCTTCGCAGAAGTTACATTTTTCCATTTTCCCAAGAGCTCCTAACTGAGGGGCGGCAAAGGGGCAAGCCAACAAACAGAACATGCATCCCACGCAGCGTTCTTGATCCACGGCAAGCTGGCCGGTCTCACTGTGTTTTGTGATCGCCGAGCGAGGACAGGCAATCTTGCAAGGTGCATCGCCGCAGTGCATGCACGCTAGTGATGCATTCACACTGTTGAGCTGTGGATAAGTCCCTTGCATGACCGCTGACACGTTCCGCCATTTTACGGTCTGATCCGAATCATTCCATATCTGGCATGCGACCTCACATGCGCGGCAGCCGACACACTTGTCTTTGTCAAAATAAAATCCGTACTGTGACATCAGTTTCTCCTATAAACAGTGTCATGACCTTGAACAAGAAGCCTTGCCGGCCATACCTTACAACGACACATTAATGTGCTAAAGACGCTAACTCACCATCAAACAGTTCCTGTATCAACATGGCGATACCGCGATAAAAACTTGTTTCCGCTTGCCGTAACATTTCTAGTGCAAATAATCCTGCCCACCTGCCCAGATGTTGCTTCAGAAAGCTCTGTTGCAATCGGTTAAATACCTGTGCCTCATCTACCAGGCCATTTCCGAGCGTTTCAAGCTCCTTTTTACACAAGGCCTGCATATAAGATAATTCCACGCCAATTTGCTCAGGCGACTCATTGATGTCATTGGAGACACGGCAATCAATCCTGGCGTAAAATTGGTTAAGACTGCCAATAATATCCTGAGGTGGTTGCCTTAGGTACAACGACTCATAGGGTGGACGGAATCCATCGGTATTTACGCCTCTAAACAATCTAGCCCTGTCAATTGCAAGCTTCTGCAGGACGTTTTCGATCTTATCTGTTCTGTGCTGGCTTATGAATTCATCGATCTGCTGCATGCCAGGACTATCTGCATGTTGCGTTATATCTAATTTCAGGATATTGGATGTAACAGTCTCATCCAGCATTGATAAAAACATATCGCTCAAAAAGCCATAACTTTCCATGCGTTGCTGTAAGGTGTCCGTATTTTTCATGGTCAAAGTATTCATCAGCGACTTCCTCGACAGGTGTTCTTAAGACATTGAAGCCTCAAAATGTTCCTGCATAGTAAAAGCTGGGCTTGGTTCCGTGATGCCCAAACAATGGTTTTGCATTGAGCTCAATGATCTTCTGAGAAATTTCGCTAGAAGGGTCGTCCAGATCCCCGAAATAACGGCACTTATTGAGACACGTCAATACACAAGCGGGATCTTTGCCCTCTTCGACACGATCTTTGCACAAGACGCACTTGCCAACTTTACCGACAGGGTGTTTCGCAGCTTTCGCCTTTTCAAAATGCGTCATTTCGTAATCAGCAAAATATGGATTTTTAGCAGGGCCTTCCGCATTGTAATTACGTACGCCGTAAGGGCAGGCACTTATACATGAACGACAGCCAATACATTTTGTGTAATCGATCTGAACCGGCCCATTTTCATCATAAAAACTTGCTCCTGTAGGGCATGCTTTGACGCAAGGGGCGTCTTCACAATGCATACAGCTCACAGGTAATACCTTTTTTTTGGTATCTGGATATTTCCCCTCTTCCTTTACTAGCACCTTGCACCAATAAGAGCCGTGCAGGGTGCCGTTTTCAATTTTACAAGCCATGGCGCAGGCACTACAGCCAGAACAGGTATTTAGATCAAGGAGCATTCCGTATCTCATCACTTATCATCCTCTCTATGTTTATATATTTTGACTGGCGTAGTGCAAATGACACCGCCATGGAGGGGATCTACATGTCCGAAGCCTCCAGGGAGCAATTCGTTGTAATTCGTGTCATTTAGCAACTCCTTGCCCATTGCACGACTTTTACGCCCCTTTTTACCGCCTATACCGATAGTTTGAAGATGACATCGACCTGACAGGTAGGCTTTTCCTTGCGTTTTCCCATATTGTGATTCAACAACAATCAAATCACCCTGGGCAATTCCTTTGGCTTTAGCAGTTATTTCATTGATCATAATTGCATTGTAATCAGGCATGAACTTAGACCCATAATCTCTTGAAATAGGGTTTTGATCCTGAGATGACATTTGGAACATGAACATCGGTTGACGGTAAGTGAAAGTCAACAGATCGTATTCCTCAGGTGCTTCATGGATTGATCTATGTTCGGGATAATAAGGTACCGCTGTGAAACGAGCCCGTAACTCATCCAGGGAAACACCCATATATTCCTGCAAATCCACTTTTGTTTTAGCTAGTTCAGGAATCAGGAAATCTCCGCTGTGTTTTTGCGCGATCAAATATAAGGGGAAACGCACCATTTTGTTCTGCTCGCGTTCAGAGGGATATACTTCCGCCTTGGAATAATTCCCAAGAGGCATGATTGGATTTTTTTCAAGATAATCCATGCCTTTATCGGGGCCGAAAGCAGATTTCAAATTCCGATCCCACATTTCTACGACAGAGTATTTTTTATTCGGATCGAGTAGATATTCAGGGTTATCAAACTTGGGGCTGAGCATAGGAATCCCGAGACAGCCGATTGCATTTACTGATTCATTTAAAACATGTAAAAGACCGGCTTTCTCAAACATCCCAATAATCTGATCATTACCATCCATTGTATTAAACAAAGGGCCAATGCCCTTTCTTAGTACAATTGCCCGGTGATTCTCTGTGAAATCGTCATCACCTGTGGTAATAAAACCCTCATTGCCTACATAAAAATGAATTGCCGTTTGTTCTAAGGTTGCATGCTCGGGCAACAGCAAGTCGGACATTAAAGCCATCTCGTCCATGTTGTAGCAGGCGTGATAAATTACATAATCAAGCTCTTTTAAAGCTTCAACGATATAATCCCCGTTTGAATTGCCCATGATTGGATTGGCGGCACTAGAAATAAAGAGGGATGGTTTGTAATCGAAGCCCCATTTTTCAGGATCTTGTATGACGTGCCACATCAAAGTGTTGGTGCTGTGACGGTGGGGGAAAAAATCTAACAAATCTAGGTGTTGAGGCGGCCATGAAAAAGAATTGCACGTTGCCGCTTCAAAGATTGGCTCAACGACACCGTCTGGATTACGCGCATAATCACTTGCCATAGTACTGACAACGCCGCCAGGGACGCCTATGTTACCTAGAAGCATATTCAGAACTCGGCTGAAAATATCCAGAAGCGACCCGTCTTCCTGGTTCATTGAAGAGCGACCAACTATCACGGCAGCCGGACGGAGTGGCATTTTCTTCCCTTCAATAACAATAGTGCTACCGATGGAAGCGTTTTCTATTAACTCGGAAGCGATGCGCCGAATTGTACTTGCCGGGATGGTGTTAATCTCGCTCGCCCATTCGGGAGTAAACGTTTTCAACTGCTCTTTGAATAATGAGAAGGAAGGTACACAACTTTTTTCATTAACCTTATAGGAGCCCTCCAGAGCTGGCGTTACCAGTGTTTCATCATCAAAATCCTTAGAAATGCTACTTTCCAAATCCCAAATCTGAGGTTTTCCACTGTCACCACGGACATATTCACCATCGCTATCAATCAGATATGAAGCATTGGTGCGTTTTCCGACGAACTCTTTATCAAATTCGTTCAATTCATAGAGAAAACAGTACATTAACGCATAGATAAAAGATAAGTCGGTACCTGGAGGCGTTGGTATCCATTCACCTTTGCTCGCTTCAATATTACAATAAGGTCCAACGACGATGCTGTGCATACCATTGCGCAGTGCATTGGCAAAAGCACGGGAATCGCCACTGGCCAAACCGCTCTCCATCCCCCCGGATTTGCCTACAGACACCAAATATTTCACGTTGGCGGCGTCAACACCTACCGTTGGTATAGCCGTCATTGTAAAGCAACCACCGTAGTGGATTGCACAAAACTGCCCTTTTACCGAACTGATATTCGGTGTGCCTAATGCTTGAGCCCAATGGCCCATGCCAAAAGTGGCATGAGAGGATTCATAGGCAGCAAAACCGTAACTGTGGACTAATTCTCGAGGATCTCTGTCGTATACTTCCCGCACTTTTTTACCGGCAATGCTAAGTGCTTCGTCCCAGGTTATTTCCACCCAGCCTGGATCAATATCCATGCCCTTTTCAGGATTAGTGCGTTTCATGGGCGCTTTGATACGTTTAGGGTTATAGAGGTTCATGATGGCGCCTTTACCTCTTGGGCACATCGTACCGGCATTCGTCTTTCTCTTCGGGTCACCTTCGATGTTGGTAACGACACCATTTTCTAGTGTGGCAACAAAACCGCATCCTGCGCAGAGCATGCACATACGGCAATGCCCTGTAAAAGTCGATTTTTCTGACAATCCAGAACTTCCCTTAGCCAAGGCATCGACTTTTTTAAAGCCCAACCCCTTACCTAAAGAGGCAAGTGCGTCAAACACTCCAAAGCCCTGCGAAAGATTTCTTTTTGAAACACCCATAAAAACCTCCAACGAGCCGACAAACAGTCAGCTGATAGTGTGATGCAGTAAAGATTCCCCGGTAAAACCGGGGTCTATCTCTGTGAACCGCTCAGGGCGGTTATGTTAATTTTGGGCCACCTGAAGACGCGTAGCTACGCCCTAAACGGCCAAATCATCAGGGTCCCCCGGCAAAGTCAGGGGGAGGTCCTTTGGTACTAACCGTTTACTAGCTGCCTTCACTTCACGAACTATTAACGGTGGGATCTTTATCCTTTCGGGGCAGCTGTAAATGTTCATCCGATCTCCGCGGGCGAAACCGATGACCGTTATGTTCAATTCCTCTGCAAGGGTGATCGCCATATCGGTAGGTGCTGCTCTAGACACCAGAATCGGGACGTTCATCTTGGCTACCTTCAGCAGAATCTCAGACGACACACGGCCGCTGAAAAACAACACATGATTGGATAGATCAAGTCCCTGCATTAAAGCCCGCCCAAAGATTTTGTCGAGTACGTTATGACGTCCTAAATCGTAGCAGGAGAAAAGAACCTCCCGCCCACAGCCAACACCGCCATTGTGAGTGCCGCCCGTTTCCTTGAAGAGGGGTGAGTTGGTTTCAAGGGAATTGGCATAGAAGGTGGCTTCTTCCAACGATATCCGGGTCGTTGATTCCTGAACCCTTACCAGCGACTCGTCATTCTCAAAGTTGAAAGAAATTCTACTTTTGCCACAGCATGACGACATGGACCGCTTGCTCATGCGTCCAGCTTGTCCAGGATGGGGTCGCCCCTCCACTCTAATGCTGTTTTCTTCGCAATGATGCCCGATCGTATAGATGTCACCCATGCCTCGAACAAAGCCTTCGGAGGCCAGGAAGCCTACCGTCATCTCTCTAACCTGCGATGGAGAGCAGAGGACAGTCGCAATTTCTTCTCCGTTGAAATAGATCGTTACAGGGACTTCGCGGACAATCGTATCGTTTGTCAGCGACTTGCAATTGCCCTTAATCTTTATTACAGAAAACTCAACTGTTTCATCAATCATAGGTCCTCCCTATCGAATAGGGCTTTTGTCGGATGCAGGAGCCGGAGTTAGCTAAGGTCATGATCATGTAGCGTGAAGCGACGGGTTATCACCAGGGCTCCACGTTTTCACTAAAGCAGCTTTTGTCACCCGCCAACATCGTCCTTGTCGAGCACAACAAAGATGTAGTAAGGCGACGCAACCGCACAGATGACGGCAGTTGCAACGACCCAGAGGAAAGAGCTGGAATGAATATCGACATAGAGCGTGGCGGCGTACACCAGATAAATCTGACAGAGCAGCACGATGAGAAAAAATACAGATTTGGTCAGGGTGGAAACGGGCATGATCATAGTAATTCCTCCGTAATGCGCTCTCTTTTCAGCCCCGCATAGTTATTGTTCTGGGTCACGCTTCGCCCGATAGGCGCACACATGATATGAACAAGCTTGCTGAAGGGGATGTAAGCGATAAATACTACAGTGACGGTGGCATGAAAAACCCACATCTTGGCCGCAAGATCACTCCAGGAAACGCCGCCGTCACCCATCGCCCTGGCGATGTTCACAGCGAGGAAGGAATAGGCAGCGAAGGGATCGCCAGGTGTGGCGGCCAACCGGAAGGCCTCGGTGAGGAAACCGGTTGCCGTCACCACCCATAAAAGAATCAAAAGCTTCAAGTCGATGCGAGATCGCTCCTGGGCGGAGTAGAATAGCCGGTGAATGATCCCGATGGTTAGACCGACCAGGAGGAGCAACCCACTCGCTTCCAGCCCAACTTTTAGGATGGCACGACCCGGACCGTTCACAAAAAAGCTAAAATCGAAGTAGTGATGGGCATAGTGGCCGAAGACCGTGTATGCACAGTCGAAGGCGAAAAGAACCATGAACCCGGAAAAGATCATAAAGTGCCGAGACCAGAGGAACTTGGACCTCGTCTTGATCCGGTCCTGCAATAAAGCTTCGCTCACAATTGTGTTAAATTCCGGCCTCACCTTGACCGGCTCTGCCCCCTCTGGCCTCTCTTTCGCTTTATTAATCCAAGCAATGAAGTAAAGCTTGAGGAAGACATTCTTGTAGGCCCCCATCAGAAAGATGGTTCCAGCAACGGTCATGAGGCACCAAAAGTATGTAAATTTATCCATGTGATTTCTCCTTGTCAAAACCAAAGCAGTGCTGGGACATCGCGCCACCTATAACTTTCGTATTCTGACCTTGCATTCGTTATAGCCGATCCCGCCAGAGACAGGGTTGACCCTGGTATCAAAGAGGGGATTAATGTGCGTCCCCTTCCCACTGCCGTGAAGCACCTTTGCCACCCCGGGTTGCACGGCTTCACTTACCTTCGCAGTAATGATTGCAGATGCCTGAGGAGAAGCTATTTCAACTCGGTCGCCATCGAAAATCTCCAACCGGCTGGCATCCAAAGGATTCAACTCAACCCAGTTTTCCCCAGCGATGGACATCAGATAGGGGTTGTTCTGCGTATGGGTACCGCAGTGGTACTGCGACTTGCAGTTGATCAGCTGCAAAGGGTACTCGGTGTCGGGCTTAACCCGCTGCTCTTCGGTGAATACGGGCAAAGGCTGATACCCCTTCGATTCAAAGATCGTCGAGTAGACTTCAAACTTACCAGTAGGGGTCTGTATGCCGTCATCCTTGAACTTGTGATAACGCAACTCACCCTCCCAAACACCTTTCCTCTTCAGTTCATCAAACGAGTCAGGTAGTCGAGCCGTCGATTTGCGCGCCCAATCCTCCCAGCTGCTCCACTGGAAATACTCCCCGTAGCCCATTTTTTCAGCCAGCGCCTTAATGATGTCGTACAGCGGCTTCGACTCACCCAGCGGCTTGATAGCAGGCTGCGAAATCACCGCCTGTGGACCGGACCAGGCACCTTCCCTCACCTCAGCCCGCTCAAAGGTTGATGCCTCAGGAAGAATACCCTCCGAAAGTTGCGCCGTCTCGTTGGGGTAGATGTCGACGGTCACTGACAGTTCCACCTCCGCCATCATCTTTTCGAAAAGCCTGGTATTCGGATCGCTCATTGCCGGGTTACAGGAGTGAAAGAACAGCGCCTTGACCGGATACGGATCGTCCCAAGAACAGCCTTGGGGAGAAGTTGGGTCGGCAGGTCCGGGGCCATCGGATAACCCATTGACAGAGCGATGGGTGGCTTATTCTGTTTGGCCATCACATCCTCAGGAATTTCAAGCGGAGGATCGAGGAGGGCCTTTTCCTTCAGGATTAAATTACCGGGCCATCGATATTCCAGTAATGACGTTGAGCGCAAAGCCGGTGCGCAGGCATCAAGGCCGTTGGAATAGTTCACGAGCCCCTTCAGCCCATCCATGATGGCCGGTTTCGTCGCTGCAAATTCATCCGCCACGGCGATGATCGTTTCTTTCGGGATGCCGGTGATTTCCTCGGCCCACTGCGGGGTATATCCACTTCCAATTACCTGCTGGGCAAAGTCGTCAAGCCCGTGAACCCACTGCTGGCAGAAATCAGAGTCGTAAGCTTCTGTTTCCACGATATGGTAAGCGATGGCCAAAACAAGTGCGCCGTCGGTGCCCGGTTTGATAGGGAGCCAGAGGTGTGCCTTCTCAGCGGTACGACTGTAATTCGGGTCAACCACGATCAGTCGACATCCATCCTTAATTGAATCCAGCAACTCCCTGTTTTCATGCATGGCCCCGTTGGATCCAAAGGGGTCGCAACCCCACAGCATCACAAACCTGGAGTTGGCGTAGTCTTTAGTTGGATGAGGATGGGCAAAGGTTGCCATTGCAGCAAGTCTTCGGTCCTGGTCATAGGCCGCCCCATGGCCTGACAGATTTGGTGAACCATAGAGTTGACCAAATAACAGGCGAGTGAATACCTCGTTGGAATCGAGATTCCACAGTCCGCACAGGGACTCGGGGCCATACTTGAGCTTGATGTTCTTAAGGCGTCCGGCAATCTCGGTGAGAGCCTGATCCCAGCTGATTCGCTCGTGCTCTCCCTGGCTGTTCCTTTTCATCGGATACAGCAACCGATCCGCGTCACGACTGGAGTGAACGCTGGCCAACCCCTTGACGCACATCGAGGTTGAGTTGGCGGCATGTTCGTTGCCGCGCAGATACTCAACACTGTCGTTTTTCACAAAAGTTTCCGTGGGGCAATGCGAGGGACATATCATGCAGACCCCCGGAACCGTTTCCGTACCCCTAATTTCATTGATAAGATCACGCGTCATCTGTTCCGCCATAATTCTTCCCTCTCGGCGCTGTATTAAGGATTCCCGGCAACGAGCAACCACAACCGGCTGTATTCAAGAGCCAACATCCACGTGGGAGGTCTGCTCAGGCTCGATGGGCGATTAACACAAAGATTGTAATTATCTACTACCGTAAACACACAATCCCGACCGCCAAAACACTAATAAATTTGTATAATATTGATAACCTATGGGGATCGACATCACACCGTCGGAAACGACAGTTTGTTGATAATCGTAACTATCCAGATCGACAAACAAGTCACCATTTGCAAAGACCTGTCCTCTCCCATCAACCTTCATCCCTATAACCGTGTATCGACACACGTATTCCAGAAAGGCGGTGACAAGCATCCAAACAAACTTTGTTTACAGGTACTTACCTGAAGCTCTGATGTGATCTGAACGGATTTCTATTAACTACGGTCAGCGGAAAGCTGAAGGAATCAACGTGAATGGTGCCTGGAAACAGCTGGGAGAGGAAAAGACAATGTCAATTTTGTGAACGGTTCCAAAAGACAATTCTACAGGAACTCTATCAGGTCACTTTCAGAAGAGCTCTATTCCGACCTGAAAGGGTAACAGGAAGATTTGGACGTCTGACTAAATTACTACAAGAGTGAACGAACACATCCAGGAAAGATGTGTTGTAGCAGGACACCAATGGAAGCGCTTGAAGATGGCAAGAGCCTCTGGTAAGGAAAAGTTCGTAGCTTAAACTTAACTTGACAGGCCCCTTATTAAGATCGGCAACTGTCAGATTAAGTCGCGGCTACTAAATTTAAGTGTAATCTCCCCAGGATCAGTTTTGGGGTTTATAGATCTTGAATACTATTTCTTCAACAATATTGATTAGCTTTTCATTTACGTCTTCCAGCCCTAAAGTTTCTATGATCTCCTGTTGCGTTCCTCCGTATTCAACAAGGTGAGGAACCAATATTTTCCATTCTACAAAGAAACTATAGATCATCCATGCAACGACTATTGGGGGAACGTTAATATCCCAGTTTTCTGCTTTTAGTTCTTCGCATATGAGTGAAAACTTTTCTAAAAAGTGATCGGTATTCTTCATCTGATTAGGCGGAAGGTTTTCCCCTCCCGCAAGAAGTTCCCTGAGAGCAATGGAGTGCATGGGAGTCATTCTGGAGACTTCGGCAATCCTCCGAATCATTTTTCTCATTTTCCCTTCAGCAGTTTCATTTTTATCAAATTCAGCATAAATGATCGGCGAAAAGTCCTCTTCCAACCTCTTCCATACAGCATCGTACAACGCAGCTTTATCACCGACATAATAGTACAGGCTTAGCTTGGGTACGCCAGCACGTTCAGCAATTTCATCGGTGAGCGCCCATGGAAACCCTTTTCGGAAAAAGCCTCGGTCGCTACTGAAAGAATATGAGCGATCTTGTCAGCTCGCTTTTTTTTCATTTTTTCACTTGCCACGTTTACACCTCTTGTGGATTTATTTAAAAATTAATCTGGTTATCCAGTTTACTCAAGTTGGGCTCTGATTGGTCGATTGAAATACGGAAAAACCTTTTGGGCGACAAGCACGGACAACTGCAAGACAAAATTAAAACCAGCCTCACGCAGAGGCGCAGAGATCGCAGAGAAAGACCAATCATAACCAAAATTTGTAGCTTTTTCTTACTCTGCGATCTCTGCGTCTTAAGTGAGCATAGCGAACGGGCGTGAGGCAGTTTTGATTTTCCAGTTTCATATTTACGACTCGCCCATGTCCAGTAGCGCTTTTGCAATGTGTTTACTGGAGCGAAGTAGATAACCAGAAAAATTAAAATAATAGAAATGATTTTTCTTTTCAAGAGGTTTTAACTAATCAGTACAAAAATCACATTAATGCCTGTCTAAATGCCTATTTACAGTTCCGAATTTCAGTCGGAGCACTTGCCGTTTAGGCGGGAAAAATATTCAAAACGGGATGACCATTTTTCAATTCCCCGAAGATATTCGACGGCGGATTCGAACCAGCGAGGTGCTTGAGCGTGTCAATAAGAAGTTCTGCGGCGCAGCCCGAGTCGCAACGCTCTTCCCCATGAAGAGTCACGCTTGAGGCGTCGTCAGTGCTGTGCTGATGGAAATCCTGGAAGTGAGAAACTAGCCTAACAGATTTAACTGTTCATTGATCAACTGTCGTCCCAAAGAGGAATATATATATACAGAACAGATGTTGCCTTATCACCCTAACCCTTCCAAGATTCCATGACACAAGCCTCCTATTCCTCGAACACATAGGTTCCAGGCGCTGCTTCTTTGGCTGGATGCTTGCGGCTGCCGAGTTTCTTCGGCGCCGGTTTCCTGTCGCCCGACCGGGGGGCCAGCCAGTTCATCCAGTGCTCCCACCAGGAGCCGGCATTCTCGGTGGCACCCTCGAGAAACGCGACCGGATCCTCCGGGGTGCTGTCGCTGGTAAAGTACTTGGCTTTCGGATTGCCCGGCGGGCTCACCAGGGTCTGTACGTGACCGCTGGAATTGAGGACGAACTGGGTATCGCCCCCAAAAACGGACGTGGAGCTGTAACAGGCCTCCCAGGGGGTGATGTGATCGGTCATCCCACCGACGATGTAGGTGTCGCAGGTCACCTTTTTCAGATCTATCGGGGTCTCACAGATCGTCCGGCGGCCTGACTCCAGCAACGGGTTGTCGTTCATCATATCGATGAAATCGGCGTGCAGTTGTGCCGGCATACTGTTCGTGTCATTGTTCCAATAGAGGATGTCGAAGGACGGCGGCTCGTTGCCCATCAGGTAGTTGTTCACCCAGTAGGCCCAGACCAGATCGTTCGGCCGCAGCCAGGCGAAGAGATGTCCAAGTTTTTTTCCGTCCAGGACACCTAAGGTGCCAGAGGTGGTCTTCGCCAGTTCAAGGACCTGTGGGGTTGTGAACAGACCGAGAGGGCTCTGTTCGAACCCGCTCATGTCGAGCAGGTTGACCGCTAGGCTCAGGCTGTTAGCCTTGGGGACGCCGCGTGCAGCCCAATG